>ERZ791579.1850-NODE-1850-length-10566-cov-2.015603_pt1 | contig 10566 bp, 10 predicted proteins | sample MGYA00509968_ERZ791579 | MGnify/ENA primary metagenome ERZ791579 (study PRJEB30046, sample SAMN00791924) | human gut metagenome | study: EMG produced TPA metagenomics assembly of the A metagenome-wide association study of gut microbiota in type 2... | reverse complement strand
CTAGGATTTTTTAAATCAGATATAATTTGTGAAGTATATCCAACAAAGGAAACTTTCAATTTGCTTTTTGGAGCAACCTTAATATTAAATTTCCCATCAATATCTGTCACTGTACCTACTGTCCCATTTACCACCATGACAGTAGCACCTATTATCGGTTCACCACTTACATCTACAACAAGTCCAGTTACTGTCTGATTCTGGGCACACAATGGCATAACAAAAGTCAACAGTGTACCGATGAATAAACTGAGAATAATATTTTTCTTATTCATTGCATTTAATTTTTATTATCATACTACTTTACTTACTCTTCAACAAGTGGAAGCCACCGTGGATCACCAGTTCTCTTTTCAAGCTGGCTTGCTCCAGTTACAGTAAAATCACCATTTACAGCATTAATGAAGCCAGGATCTGTATCAAGAGTATTTGTATCATATTTGTCATTACTTTGACTACCATTATACCAATAAGTATTATATTCAAAATTTCTAGACATATTTGCATTACCCATTATTTTATTCGTCATATCTCCTTTACCACAATCTACAAAAATAGTTCTGGAGAAATTTAGTGTTAAGCATGCTTGTCCTCTATAGCTATTCCAATTAGTAAAGTCTTTGCTATAAGCAAGATTGTATACTGTACAATTATAAAAATTAAAAGTTCCTTCAACCCTTCTGTCTATAATATTGCCAGAAGCATCCATGTTCTCCATCCGATTCACATAACGCTTGTTATTATCAAAGTCAACTATAACAGGAAAAATAGTAAAATGCTCATGTTCATTAGATAACAGAGAACGACAAAAGTCAATACCTTGCTGAACTGTACTCACTCCTGGGATTGTTTCATCTGCAAACACTTCTTGCACAGAAGCCTTTGCTGTCTGTGATAAAAACGACCCTTCATTTAAATAAAATGAAGTGGAAACTGTCTTTTTACGTTTCACTTTCAGAATAGCCTGCCGGCAAGCAGAAAAATATTCTCCGGAAGAGATTGTGGCCTGAATATCTGAAGGAAGTTTGCGCATTCCTGTGATATCAGGATAACCCAATGCTTTCTGATTCCAATCTGAATCGGGTATATCAACAGGTAATGTTTGCTCTCCCCATTCGTTGAAAAACAAGTTAGGACGTTCAACCTCCAGCTGAGTACCTGGAGCTAATTGATAAGATATTCCCGTTTTTAAATTCGTTATTTTCATTTTTTATCCTTTTGAACCAATTCGGCGACTACGATCACGAAGTTCCTGTTTCTTCTCAAATTCACTCAACGCAACAGAAGCATTTACCCCGTTCTTATTCATATCAATAATAGCATGAGCAAACTTCTCCATTAATTCAGGAGGCAATGCTGCACCACTTCCGTCATTTTTTGGTGTACCGGTTACTGGAAGCGGTTGTGAAATACTTCCTCCGGAAGAAAAGCCTGCCATCTTGGATCGTATAACCTGATTCAGGTCAAGTGTACGGATAGTGCCAGCCTGTTGCGACTTGTCAATCATATCAAGAATAGGGCCAACGGTAGGATTCTCAACGGCGGCATTACTAGCCACCCACTCTTTTGACTGCCCCGCTGGTCCTTCTCCTACGATTACAGTCGGTTTGTCAATAAAGCCACGAGCATCCGGATCATAATCGGCACCGGCAAACAACTTTCCATCTTGAGCACGACGAACATCAATCTTGCCGCCATCTTCACGACCGGTTGCCACACGCTGCCCGGATCCTTTTGAAGAACCTGTTCCTCCGGAAAGAGTCATGTTTTTAATCTTATTACGTTCAGCATTTGCGGAAGCTATCTGCGCAGCACCTGTTACCCCCATGAGCGCAGCAGCTACAGCACCGGCAATCGGTCCAAGATCAGCGAAAGCCCTCATTATTGAAACAGCAGTATCAGCAATAATTTGAGAGACTTTAATCGCAAAATTAACATCGGCATATTTCTTCTGAATATCCAGTTTCTTTTGCGCTTTTTCTTTCTCTAAGCGTTCTACCTCCTCCGTATTACCTTGAGCAGCTTCAATCTCCGCATCATACTTGGCGTCCACGTTATCCATTTCAGCCTGTTGGAGTGCCTGAACAGCACCAGAAAACAAATCCGAATAATAATCAAACTGTTTTTTATAAGAATCACGCTTCAGATTCTGAACTGATTGTTCATATTCTTCCTGAGTCAGCGTTTCATTCTCAAGATGAGTTTTAAGTTGCTGCAGCTGCAAATCATATTGTTGTTGTTGATTTAGAAGTCCATATTGATTCCGGATCTGATTAATACGGTTCTCACTATCCTGCACTAACTGTTCCTTAGCTTTCAGGTAAGCAATATCCAGTTCTTGAGTATCTAGTTTTTCCTTTTCAGCAAGTTGCTTGCGTGCCTGGTAAGTTGCATCCAGTACCTTCATTTGCGCCTGCAAATCCTCCCCAACCGTAGTGAGTTTAAACTGACTTTTAAAATCTTTAGTAAGATCATTCATTTTGGTTTGGATGGCAGCACGGGCATTGGCAGCGTCCTGATCAGCTGATAAAACTGCAGCATTAGCCTGTTTTACAGCATCAGATTTCAGTTTTCCATTCTTTAGTTCAAGATCATTGACATCATTCAAATACCGCTGTTCAATCGCTAACCTTGTTTCTGCACTCGAAGAGGTTAGAGAAAGAGTTAACATCTCATATTGTTCTCGAGTAATATTCTTTGCAGCAAGTTCATTAGTAAGGAACATTCTTTGCGCAGAAGTTACCGCTTTCTCTCTCTCCAAATCCTCCTGACGCAATTTATCAACAGCATAGATCTTTTGCTTTTCCATTGCTTCTTCCGTATCGATCAGCTTAGACTTAGCATCTACGATTTGCTTTTGGTATTCAGATTTTTTGGCCGACTTTGTAGCATTAGCCTTAAATTGCTCCAGTAATTTGATCCGCTTATTATAATAGTCCAAATCAGACTTGAGGATAGCCTGATTAATATCTTCTTCCGCTTGTTGTTTTTCTCTCCCAACTAACCGGATTTGATTTATTTCCGCCTCATGATTTGACTCCTGATTCTTGAGTGTAACAGCATTCGGATCCGATTTATCTTTCTCTATTGGCGTTGTCGGAAAACGCTTATCATAGATTTCCTGTGCTATTTCCCTATATTGGTCCGCTGCATTTTTCTCATCCTTCAGCCACGCTGACAACATAGACTTATTCATGTTGTTAAATCGAGTCTGTGCTTCCAATTTCTTTTTATCAGCCTCTATTTGCTCATTAACTTTAGCTTCAATATCTTCTCCTGACCACTTCTTGGACTGCGCTTCAGCCTCTTTAAATAAATCACCAGCTTCTTTTATTTTGGCATTAAATTCATCCAGTTCCTTCTTATTCCACTTAACAAAAAACATCTCTCCGGACTTCCTATCAGTTTTCCACTTACCTCCCTTGGCAATCAGATCCTGATATTCTTTCATTGTTTTCTCTGCAGAATCCATATCAGATTGAGCTTGTTTTAGTTCCTCCCGATGCAAATATCGAAGACTGGCCTTCTCTGCTTCTAAAAATTCACGAACACGAGTTGTATTCAATGCTATCGCTACTCCGTACTTATTCCATTCCGTAGTAGCAGACGGGACAATAGATGATACCCGTTCGATCACTTGATTTAGTTCATCCTGTTCATCCTTTGTTAAAGATGTCTTACCTTTCAATTCTTCATATCGAGCTGCAAGTGCAGGTAAAGTAGACTGTAATTCTACCACCTTTTCAAATTGTGTTTCAAAAGTATCGGAGAGAGGTTCAATAGCTTTGGTTAGCCCGGACATAAAATCATTAGCCCATTTCAAACCATTTTTAAAGTAGGTTTCAAGTCTTTTTCCTAGCTTATTGTAGAAATTATCCATTGTGTCACCTAAGTTGGACTCTATTCCTTGAAGTTCTTGCATCTGTGTAGACATAGAACCAGCAACACCATCCATACGACCAAGTGATAAAAGATAATTTTTAATTGCTTCTTCGGAGTTTTTCACCTCTGTGGTAACCCCTTTAAAGGTGTACTTAACTGTATCTCCACTTTTACTAGCCTTTATACCAAACTCCTTCAGTCGTTCATTCTCCCCTGTCATTGCATCCAAAATAGCCTCAATAAGCTGATCCACACTCTTACCTTGCGATGCAGACAAATCTCCAATATTAATAAGTTCTGAAGTCGTTGGTTTTATTCCTCGATTAACCAATTTAATGTAAGCCTCTGTCCATTCAGCCAAAGAGCCAGGCGTGTCTGCAGCAAGTTTCTGTAACATTTTCATTGCAGCAGCAGCCTTCTCCTGCGATTGAAGAGTATTACGAAGTACAGCTTCATACTTAGCGAACTCCTTTCGAGTAGTATATGCACTTTTTCCTATATCTTTCAGATACCCTGCCAGTTTCACTGTAATAAACGCTACTGCAACAGCTTTCAATTTCCCCATAGCTGTTTCCATCGGACCGAACTCTGACTTAATATTTTGCCCGGTTCCCTTTAATTCTGATAGCCTTTGACGAACTGACCTTAACTGATTATTCAACTTTGCATACTCTTCAGGATCCGCAGCTTCCGACATATCCTCAAGTGTCGCAGTTAACTCCTTGCCCACTTTCTTGAGTTGCCGACCGGTCATAGCATTAATATCTAAAGAGCGAGTCAGCGTGCCTATTTTTTTGTTATTATCAGTAATCTGTTTAGATAGCGATTTCGTTTCCTTCTCTAGATTTTGATATTCTTTAGTATTCTTCTTTCCTTGAGCCTCAAGTTCGATCATCGCAGTACGACGTTCTTTCTCTTCTTTCTTGAGTTCTTTGGTGGCCTTGGTTAGTTCGTGAATTTCCCGCTGGGCCTGACTGGATTCAGCAGACACAATATACTTTATTTCATCTTCTGACAAATGCTTCTTTCCCATATTACCAATTTTGAGATTGTTCGTAGATTAATGCTTGTTCTAATTGCTCACGAATCTTATTTCTAATGGCTTCATTGTAACCATAACGCAATTCAGGGAAAGTCTCATGATAAAGAACTCCCCATACAGTTCGATTATACAAAGCCAGGTTGCTCCGGATATGGCGTGATATTCGGTCGTTTCCCCGTCGATATCGAATATCAAGATAACGGAGATACGGAAAAATACGGATAAAGTACTCTTGTTTGCCTTCGGACTCCTGGATAGTGAACGGCCTACGCTGCAAGCTTGACAACAGTCTGCCTGAACGAGTATTCAGGTAAGTACGAACAACATTCTCCTGAGTCTGATAAATGAGATTGATACCTTGAGAAATAGTATCATGCACAAATCGCTGTTTGACTAAATCTTCTGAAATCATATTCCTGTTATTTTCAGCGAATGTAGCAAGGGAAAGATGGATAGTAAAGGACAAAAAAAAATCCGGAGAGGAATAGTTTCACTCTCCGGAACTTCATTATTTGCTATTTTTCAGTTCAAGCATCCACCGAAAATCACACCCTGATGCTCCGGGACGGTTTTGGAACTTAAAGCCTGCATCCGTCATAGCTTTAAATATATCCTCTTTTGAGATATTTGCCACCGGATCCAGTTTCTTTATAGATTGATAAACTTCATCGGTCGTAAACCAGTGTGTTGTATGCCGGGCATCCCATGCAGGCTTAAAGGTTGTTTGTAAGGCAGCGATATAAACGCTGACATCCGTTATCTTATCATTTTCCATCTTTAACCTCCTTCTTGTTTACTGAATCCGTTATCGCAAAATTTAAAACTTGTATCAAATCCAATATATCATCACGCGAAATTGCTGAAATTACAAAATCCCCATCGCAATCTACTGAAAAAACATCCACTTTCTTTCCATCAGGATAGTATGACGTTTCTTTATCTACATGAAAACGATGCCTACTCATGATTATTGTCTCCTTTCTGGCATTTCTTTGCCCGATAGACGCAATAAGCAGCCACCAATAAAAGAGGAAAGAAAATCAGGCCGAAACTAGTAAATCCAATTGCCCGGAAATACCAACGGTCAGAAATAGTACGCACTTCACAATCAGAAGCTAAAGCACTATAACGACTTTGCAGATTATTAACTTGCTCTGTGAGAGCTTTGACATTGCTAGCGACATTGATGTCGGGAGCAGACACGACTGGCGTGTTGAGGATTGGAGATTTCATAACTGTTTGGTTTTTAGCATTTAGGCAATTTTTCTTGAACAGAAGTAAATACAAGAACGGCTGCCATATCCCGAGTTTCGCTAAAAACCAAACAGTGTCACTCCGTAGAGCAAAAAAGTTTATCGGAAAGGCAGCCGCCTATATCATAAATTAAAATCTCTTATAAAAAAGAAGACTAATGGGCATAAAAAAAGCCCTTCGAATTTCGTTGAGCAATTAACCGTCGCTCTACGTACATGACTAACATGTTTGGTTTTTAGCTTTTGCAAATATGAGGATAATATTTGAATTTGCAAAAAGATAATCTATTTTTTATCGTAACATTCAATTATATCTTTCAACTCCTTGGCAAAAGAATATATATCATCCAGACTGCTTATTTCATGTTTTGTTTCTTTCTTATTCTCATCAAAGGTAGATATATATTTTTTCGACAGACTATTAAAATACATACGACATATAGGTTTTCTATTATTATCGTCAAGTAATATAGCAAAATATGTTTGCGCATCACGATATACTACTCTAGAAATATCAACAACTGGACGAAGTATTGATTTTACAATCATATAACTTTCAATTTCTTCTTCCGTAGTGATAATCTTGTTATCTTCCACAGAAGAAAATTCTGTCTGTTCTAAAGATTCTCCTTGATTCTCCTTCTTTTCTACATCAGCCTCTGTCTTCAAAGCTGATTTTAAACGTTCTGAAATCAAATCATTAATATACGTACTGATTGATTTCTTTGTCAAAGAAGTAAATTGATCAAGAATTTTAGCTGTAATAACTCCATCATACACTTGTTTCGCAAAATACCTAACAAAGTCTGGTGAAGGATTTACAAACTCTTTTGCAATAATAGTTTTTAGCTCACCTGTATACTTCAACTCACTAGCCGAACTTAGTACATTATCAACATCAAAATAAGATTTATGAAACTTCTTCAATTCTTCAACCTGGTTATCCTTCAAATCAGTAATGTCTACTTCTAAGAATGGCTTTTCATCCATCTTGTTTGGCTCAATCAAATCAGTATAAAAACGATAGATAATGCCATTAGTCAATAAACCAAATTTCGCTTTAGATACATTGAAGTAACGTATAAGTTGGTTATCATGCAAATTGAGATCCTGTGCCCAATGTTTACATTCAATAAGAAGCACAGGTTCACCATCTTTCATGATAGCATAATCTATTTTTTCTCCCTTTTTCATCGCGATATCACAAGTCATCTCCGGAACTACTTCCAAGGGATTAAATACGTCATAACCTAGTGCATTAATAAATGGCATAATAAATGCGTTCTTAGTAGCTTCTTCAGTGAGAATGTTTTCTTTGAGTTTGAATACTCGTTCAGAAAGTTGTTTGATGCTGTCTTTAAAATCCATAGTATTAAATAAAATGAATCTTCTGTCAGCGTGCGCCCACTGGAAATTACTCCAGAATCTGATATTTTCAGATTACACGCTGACAGAAGATTCAGACTAATTTTGTTTGGGCCTTTCAAAAATGGTGATAATATTTGAAAGCACAAAAGAAAAGAACATTTATTTTCGGATTGCCATACCCGAAATGATTATACGACTTGAATCCCATTGTACTTTAAGATTGATAATTCCATTAGCACCAAACTCTTTCAATGTATTTGCCATGCGCTCCATAGCCACATCAAGACTAGGTGTTACATATACATTTTTTCCTGTATATTGACTCTTGTCAATACCAACATACATATCATCACTATTACTCTTATTGGGTTTTCGAGTTGTTTTTGGTTCTTTCCCCTTTTTCACCCATCCCCCGACCTCTGTAACAGATACACTACCTACAGTTTTATAATCAAAGGAAACAGAATTTGATTCTGTAACATAAATCCCGTTATTTGTAAGTGGAGAATAATCAAGAAAAGAAGAAAATCCATAAGGCTCCGGCATTTTGGGAGTTACACAAGCTGTAAATACCCCAATAGTCAAAATTAAAAATACTAATTTTTTCATTGTGTGTGTTTTTAAAGTTATCCTACAAAGATAAGATTTGAAAAATAGGGAAACAAAAAAGCAGAATAAAAAAATCCGCTTTTACTACCACTTCCTTATATTTAATAATTATCTACACTTTCACTCTATTCATACGCTTTATGCTTAAAATTAGTATTAGGAAAGAAGTGTACTTTCAACTTATCAAATAAGGTTCCATTTGGACGAATATTCTCAAAAAAGCCATAATCATCCAGCCATAACAAATACTCTTTATTCCCATAAAAAACGACATTATAAAACATAACAAATAATTCCTCATTACTCATTTGAGCCTGTATTATATCAATATATTCTCGTTGCTGCGTTTCATTAAAAGCACTATTGCGAACCAGTTTGATTATATGATATAAATGACGAAAATAATGCATATCAGAAGATATTTGTGTGTGTGGAGATGGTTGATAGCTTTTCCTTATCTTTTTTAAAGCATCGTCATATTTTAGTTCACCTGAATAATCTGGTGAGTATGAACCTATTATGCAAGCTTTTCTATTTATAAAATGTCCCTTTGCTAAAGAGCCTAAAATTTCTCTCTGAATTTGCAACATATTAAAGAATGTGCTGTCAAATTGCAGCTTATAATTGGCTAAGGACTGGTTCTTGTATGTAATATAAATAAAAATCAAAGATACATAAGCAAATAAAGCTGTAATACATGCAGAGTAATCACTCCAATCATCAAGTCGTTCAGAAATATCACTTCCACTAAATTTAAGAACAAATTGTATGAATGATATTGATACGATCAATGTAAACAATATAAAAATAGCAATTGCTAAGTAATTCCACTTTTCTTTCATTATTCTTTGTAATTTTCTCATTTTTTCAACTCGCTTATTTGTAATTTATAATAACCATTTCTTTATCCAAAAGAAAAATACATTTTAGGCAGTTCCCTCAATTCACAACAAAAAACCTCGTTGTCTCCAAGATTAAAGATATTAATCTACAATAAGTTCTTCTTCGATTATAAGTTGTTCTATCGCTTCTATTCGTTCAGATATTTTGCTTTTAGGAAAGTACTCAGGCAAATATCTTTTCATATTATCTAACTCCCGATTATAATTAATTATTTCAATTTTTTTTCCTACTTGTTTTTCTTTTACTTCAAATATTCCAGTAGCCCTCATAGCTATAAAATAACCATAAAAATAATCTTCTCTATTCTTAAGCTCAAACTTTTCACAAAAATGTTTCAACAAAAAATACTTTTTTTCATCTTTTGACCGCTTAATTGCATATAGTAATAAAGCCCCCCAAGGAGAGCCACTTTTAAGAACTTCGGTGGTTTGTTCACTTGTTAAAATGTTCCCATTCTCACTTTGTATTGCAGTCGTGTTACCTACACTTTGAAATCCATCTCTTATTTCTGATCTTAATTCGTTTTTTAAAGAATGAAAATCTTTTGTTTTTTCTTGAAATTCATCCATTACTTGATGTAAATGCTGAACAGATTCATCTATTTTCCCAGAAGCTTCTGCCATTACCTGTGTCGCTTTTTCTATTTTTTGAGGAGTATCTTTCAAATTACTATAGATTTCGTCAAACTTGCCAGATGAATCATCCATTTTCTGTATTGAGGAATCAATCTTACCTGGTACATCACTTATTTCATCATGTACATCTCTAAATTTATGCAGAAGATTATTTATCGACTCACCAGACACTACAGACATTATAATAGCAATAACCGATAAAATTATTGATGATATCGTAGATGCAAATGTAAACTGGTCAGCTAAAATTTTATTCTCACAATTTGCAACAGAAAACTGAACTATAAGAAAAAAAGCGATAATTATTATAGCACACCACAACATAATTCTATGTTTTTGTAGTTTTACTACTTCATCAGACAAACGAGGATCTTTTTTTTCTTTTTCCATAATCGTACCTATTTTATGTTATTACTATTATAAAAATCAACTCCTCATATCGTGCGCCAACCGGAACCACCCGGAATCCGATTTTACGGATTACACGATATGAGGAGTTGAAAATATGGTTTTTACTTGGCAAAAACAAAGATAGTCAAGAAAAACGAAACAGCCCAAAAATATTTTGACTTTTTTATCAAGATAATGCAGAAGCTGCATTATTCAATTTATTAGCAACATCTTTCAATGCATCAGATAAAATTTTCAATTCCATTTCTGTAAAAGTTGCTACTTTCCCGTGCACCTCATTTCCATTAATGCGTTGATGCAGCCAAGAAGCTGATTTATCAAAATATTGCTTGGCAAATTCAGAGACAGAGATGAACGGAAGTACTTCAGATAAGATCTTTCGCACTTCAATCTGTTTTTTCATCTTTTTAGCATCATCAACCACTTGGTGAATCCGAACAAAATCTTCATCAATAGCTGCCTG
>ERZ791579.1844-NODE-1844-length-10583-cov-14.787899_pt1 | contig 10583 bp, 7 predicted proteins | sample MGYA00509968_ERZ791579 | MGnify/ENA primary metagenome ERZ791579 (study PRJEB30046, sample SAMN00791924) | human gut metagenome | study: EMG produced TPA metagenomics assembly of the A metagenome-wide association study of gut microbiota in type 2... | reverse complement strand
GAATGCACGCTATGCGTAAGCATAGCATAAGCATCACGCAATCGTCTCCGTAGTTCCAATTTACCAGATTTTCGCTTGAAACGCCTTGCGGTCTTATCCTATATGTTGGCGGCGAAAAGCTCCTGCCAATCGCCGTTTTTCTCAAATGTTATGCAAAGATAGCCAAATTCAGTGAATTACGGGCTATGATTGCTTGAATTTATATTTAAGTCCATACTCTTCAAGTTTGCTGTATAGTGTTGTCCTGCCTATTCCGAGCAGTTCGGCGGCGACACTCCGGTTGCCGTTTGCCTGTTTCAACGCACGCAATATCCGCTCCTTATCCTCCGCGTCATTGCGCAGGGCGAAGTTGACAGTAGAGGTCGGTTTCGTCACGGCAAGTTCCAGATGCTCTTTCATGACAACACCTTCCTGCGCCTGCAATACAGCACCCATAACTTTCTGCCGAAGTTCCCGCACGTTGCCCGGCCATGCGTGTGTCAGCAACGCTTTACGTGCTTCGGAACTGAACCCGCTCACGCTACACTCCAGCTCTCTGTTTGCCATATCACGGAAGAACTCTGCCAGCGGCATGATGTCTTCCTGACAGTCACGCAACGGAGGAACGGTTATCCCGAAGTCGTGCAGGCGGTACAGAAGATCCTGCCGAAAACGCTTTTCACTCACTGCCGCTTCCAGATCCTCGTTGGTGGCGGCGATGATGCGGACATTGAAACTCCTGTCTGCCTTGTCTCCGACCGGGCGATACCGCCTCTCCTGTATGGCGCGGAGCAACATCTGTTGGGTTTCCAACGCGAGGTTTCCTACCTCGTCCAGAAACAACGTGCCGCCTTCCGCCTCATGGAAATATCCTTTCTTGGCATTGTCCGCACCTGTAAATGCACCTTTGACGTGTCCGAAGAAAGCCGACGGTGCCAATGTCGGGGACAACGAACCACAGTCCACCGCCACGAAAGGCTTATCCGCACGTTTGCTCTGTGCGTGGATGTGTTGGGCAATATGTTCTTTGCCCGTACCGTTCTCACCTAATATCAATACACTCATACGGGTGGGTGCAACCAACCGGACACGCCGCTTGATTCCTTGATATGCCGTACCTTGCCGGACAAATATCGGGACTTGTTTGTTCCTTTTCTGTTCCTGTGCTTTGTGTATGGAGCGGATGAGAGGAACAAGCCTGTCCTCTACCAATTGCTTGGGAATATAGTCGGCGGAGCCGAGTTTCATACTTTCCACTGCCGTATGCACCTCGGCGTAATCGGTCATGATGATGAACGGCTGCGGCTTCCCTTCCTTGCGCATCCAACGCAACAGGTCGACACCCTCACCATCAGGTAGACGCAAGTCGGCAAGCACAGTATTATCTTCCTCTGCCTTTGCCAGCAATTTCTTGGCGGTAGAAAGCCGATACGCCTGCATGGTGTCGAAGCCGCCTTTCTTCAAGAAGTTGCAGACATAATCGTTATAAACGGGATTGTCCTCTACTACAATTACCTTCATAATCCGTCTTCCTTTCGTTTTTTAGCCTGTTCCACAATCTTGTCACCCATTGCCAATACTGCATTCACGGTGTGTTGAATCTCGTTATCGGAACATTCCGTGTCTGAATGCAGAAGTCTGTGCAGTTCCCATAGTGGTTTGTCCGCACGGATTACTGCCCACGAACTGCGTAAACGGTGTACCTGCATATCCAATTCTTTGCGGTCACACCGCTCTCCGGCATCGCTAATGGCTTGCATGTCCTTTTCCGTTTCGGTTTTCAGTTTGTCAAGCATAGTCACCTTGTCACCATACGCCAATAAAGAAGAAAGGTCAGGTTGTTTCTCTTTGTTATTTTTGACAGAAGATACTGAAAGGCATTTGCCCGACACCGCCAGCAGTTCCGACAGGCCGAACGGCTTGAACAGGCAGGCGGAAAAGCCATGAGCCAGCAGTTCTTCTTCGGTGCAGCTTCCCGAAGCAGTGGCGACAATCACAGGGATGGTCTTCGAGTTGCCGACGTGGGACGAGCGCAGCAGTTCCAATACCTCAAAGCCATTTATTTCCGGCATCTTCAAGTCTGTAATCAGCAGGTCGTAGTCCTTTGTCCGCATGGCTTCCATGAGGTCGCTTGTATTAGTGCACACATCACAACGGATACCGTAATGGGCATACATATCCATTGCCATCGAAAGAAGAATGTCGTTGTCATCCAACATAATGACCGAATAGGCACGTTCAGAATAAGGATATTGTTCTTGCACTTCTTTCTTTTCGATGACAGCAATATCAGCGGTTTGCATGGGTATTTCTATCGTGAAACGACTGCCCCGACCTTTCTTGCTTTCCAATCGGACAGTACCGCCTAACATATCCACGATGCGTTTCACGATGGATAATCCTAATCCGAAACCGTCCTGCGTGGCGGCGTTGGAGAGCCGTTCAAATGCTCCGAACACCCGTTGCTGTTCTTCTTCGCTCATACCGCTGCCTGTATCTTCCACCACAATGGAAAGGTTATTGCCGTTGTAGTCCATGCGGAGCGATACGCTTCCGGCTTGCGTGAACTTGATGGCATTGGATAACAGGTTTGCGGAAACCTGCATAATGCGCTCCTTGTCGCCCATGAGGATAACATCGGTATTGCATTCCACCGTCAAACACAAGTCCTTTGTCTCTGCCAATGGAGCAAATTCCGCCGATAAAGCGTCTGCCATGCCCTGCAAACGGAACGGGGAAGTATTCGCACTCTCCTTTCCACTATCCAACCGAAAGAAGTCAAGCAGCGTGTTCAACATGGCAATCATTCGTTGCGATGCCTGCCGGATATTGCCCGAATAGCGTTCCGTCTACGTTGCATTTTCTCCGTTGGCTATCAGTTCCGCATAGCCGTGTATGGCGGTCAGCGGTGTACGCAGTTCATGAGTAATGGTGTGCATGGCTCTCTTGCGTGAGGAAATCAGTTCCCTGTTTCTCATATCCGATTCATGGAGTTGCCTTATCAGATTAACGGTCTTTGCCTTATACCGCTTTATGCGGCGTATGTCCCTGTGGATGATGATGTATGACACAACCAAAAGAAGAAAAAGAAATCCTGTCAGCCCTCCGATTTGAAAGAACGAGCGTTCACGCATGGCGGTTATCTCTGCCTCACGCTTTTGCAGGTCACGTTCTACTTTCCTGTCCATCTGCCCGATAAGCGATTGCAGTTGTCGATTCAATTCGCTGTTGCGCATGGCGAGGCTGTCGGCATGTTCCGACAAGCGGCGGCTTTGCGCCTGTTGTTGTGTAATCTCCTTGCGGTTCAGTGCATGGAGCATGGAGGTTGTGGCGGTCGGTTTCGACTTTTCTTTCTTGCCGAACAAGCCTAAGAAACCTTTGCGCTTCGTTTTCTTAGGCTGTTCCTGTGTGCTTTTTGCCGCAATGAAGGGTACACGCTTAGCAATTTCCCGATTCAAATTTTCCTGTTTATTCAATACTTCCACAATGCTACAAAGCAAATTTTCCTTGCTTTCTAACAAATGACGCACACTGTCTATCCGCTCTGCCGGATAAACGGTTTTGAAACGGCACAGCAGACTATCCACCGCCATGCGCCGGATATGGTAATGCTCCAAATCCTCGTCTTCCCACTCCAACACACTTTCGCCCAAAAGGGAAAGCCCCGTCATTTCCCCATAAACAAGATGCACTTCCTGACGAAAAGCATTTATACGTCGGTTCTCCGTTTCCAATGCTTCAATCTCTTTCCATTCATAAAACCACAGGTACATGATGCCGACTGCCAGCAGGCACATCAATAAATAACCTGCGGCAATCAGCGTGCGGAGAAATTTTGTTCCTATGGTACTTCTCATTTGATTATTCCTTTTTAATCATGCAGCCCGTAGTCCATCTAAAACCACAGGCTGCATACATTATAGCAATCTTTGTCAGCAATGACATTATCCCAAAGGATTGTCACCATCTTCGCCATTACCGGAACCGTCTGTGCTTCCGCCACCCTGCGCCGGGTCATCGTCCTTCGCATCGGCAGAAAGTTCAATCCATTCCAAATCATCGCTGTCCACAAGGGCACGGGTGTAGGTCTTGTTCGACAGCCGCTCCCGTTCGGGTGTGAACTGCACGCGCACCGCCTGCACCTGCTTGTCGAAGTCCGCCAAATCCTTCACGCCCTTCGTGTCGAGCGTGTAGCGGAAATAGCCCAGCCCCTTGATGTGGACGCTCTTGCCCTGCGCCATGCGCGTGTGCATCACGCCTGCGATGTCGCCCAACACGGCTTGCACGTCACTGTTACTTACTGTGAAGATTTTCGTCAAATCCTTTGCTATGGTCTCCGTTTCCACGGGCTTGCCCTGCACTACGGCTTGGGGATAGTAAACGCCCTGTTGCTTCTGAAACGCTTTTTCCCCAAAAGGCATAGTCTTACGTTTTTAATTGGTTGATGAATAATGTTTATTGTCTCACTCGGATGCCTTTGCAAGCATCCGTTTTGCTGTTGCCTGAACTAACCTCCACTCTTGATTTTCCGAAGTGCCACTTCGACCACCACAAAGTGGCACCTTGTGCGCCTCGAAGTGCCACTTTGTCTTTCACCAGCTTCCACCTCCCAACGCATGATACAGATTTATCATCCCCTGTATTTTGTCGAAATGATCGTTTGCTTCCGTCAGTTCAGCGGAGAGCAGGGATTGCTGAGCGGTAAGCACTTCCAAATAGGTGGTGCTACTGCTGTGTTCCATCAGCTGGCGGGTACTTTCCACGGTGCGGCGCAGAGCGGCTATCTGCTTGCCATCAAGTTGCAAACGGCGGTCGGCTGTCTGCCATTGTGCAAGAGCATCGTTCACCTCGCTACCCGCTTTCAGCAGACTTTGCTGGAAAGAGAGTAACGCTTCCTGTTGCTGTGCCTTGGCGATGCGCAGGTTGGCGATGTTACGCCCACGGTTGAAGAGGGGGTGTGTCAATGAGCCGACTGCACTCAGTAGCCAGCGTCCGGGATTGATAATGGCGGCACCGGTACTGTTTGTCCAACCTGCAGACCCGCCCAGCGTAATGCTGGGATAAAAGGCGGAGCGGGCGGCACCGGTGGCATAGAACGCCTGTGCCAGCGATGCTTCTGCCTGACGGATGTCGGGACGGCGGGCAAGCAACTGCAGGGGTACACCTACGGAGAGTGTATCGGGAAATTGCTGTTCTGTCAACGTACCGCGTTCGATATGGGAAGGCACATCGCCTAAGAGCAAGGAGATGGCATTTTCCTGTTTCTTGACTTGCTGTTCCAGAGTAAGCACATTCGTTTCCACGGTAAGCAGGTTGGCACGTGCCTGCTGCACGGCAGCTTCGGTGGTGTTGCCGAACTGCTTTTGCAGTTCCAACGTGCGCAACGACTCGCTCCAACTCTCGGCGGTGCAGCGGTTGATGTCGAGTTGTACATCCAACATCAGCAAGTTGTAATAACTGTTGGCAATTGTGGCGATGAGTTGTGTCTGCACTGCCTGCCGGTAAGCGCGGCTCTGCTCTAAGGCGGCACGGGCACCACGTTTGGCATTGGTCAGCTTGCCGAACAAGTCCAGCTCCCACTCGGCGGAAGCAGCAAGGGTGTAGGTCTTGGTCGTCTTGCTACCATCGAAGCTACTCAACGTACCTTGCGGGGCAAGCGACACTGAGGGCAGGTAGGCAAGGCGCGAAGACATCAGCGTGGCTTCTGCCTCCACCACTTTCAGACGTGCGACGTTAAGGTCGTTGTTATTCTCCAGTCCTCGCCGGATGAGGGATTGCAAGCGTGTGTCGGTGAACAGTTCGCTCCAATGCAAGGAGGCGATGGAGGCTGTGTCTTCCGCTTGTATGTCGGTGCCATACAGCCCATCGGTTTTCACTTCCTCCGGACGGGAGTAAGGTTTATAGACTCCGCACGAGGCAAGCAGCAGTGCGGTAACTGTTGTCAGTAATATATTTCTCATGATTCCTTTTCCTTTTTATGTTTCTTCAAATCTTCCATTTCACCTTGTATCGACCATTCGCCGGAGGAAACAGCCTGCATGGGACGTACCTTCTCTTGCAACCACTGGAAAGCAATGAACAGTGCCGGAACCACAAATAGCAAGGCAAGTGTACCGACCAGCATACCACCCACCGCACCGGAACCCAACGTGCGGTTACCGTTGGCTCCTACTCCCGTTGATACCATCAGCGGTAGCAGTCCGAACACCATTGTAAGGGCTGTCATTAGGATGGGGCGCAATCGCACCTTGGCGGCTCCAACGGCAGCTTGTATCAGCGACATGCCCGCCTGTCGGCGTTTGACGGCATATTCCGTTATCAGGATGGCGGTCTTTGCCAGCAATCCGATGAGCATAATCAAACCGGTCTGCATATAGATGTTATTCTCCAATCCCATCAGCTTGGCAAACAGGAAACTGCCCAGCAAGCCGAAAGGAAGGGCGAGCACCACGGCAAACGGGATGAGGAAACTTTCATAAAGTGCGCTCAGGATGAGATAGACCAGCACAAAGCAAATGGCGAAGATAATCACCGTGTTGCTGCTCGACTGACTTTCCTCGCGGGTGATGCCGCCAAACTCGTAGGTATAGCCTTTGGGCAATGCCGTGGACGCCGCTTCGCCGATGGCACGGATGGCGTCGCCGGAAGAATAGCCGTCGGCAGCCGAACCGTTGACCGCAATGGAGCCATAGAGGTTGAAGCGGTTGAGCGACTGTGGCCCGTAGGTCTTGGTAAGCCGGGCAAACTGGCTGATGGGAGCCATTTCACCGTTGCCGGTACGCACATAGAGGTGGTTCAGCGATTCCGGTGTGACCCGTGTGTCCGGCTCCGCCTGTATCATGACACGGTAGAGCTTGGAGAAACGGTTAAAATTGGAGACATACTGCCCGCCATAGTAACCGGACACCGTGGAAAGCACCTCTGCCGGAGAAAGCCCCGAACGTTCGCAACGGGCGGCATCAATGTCCAGCGTATATTGCGGATAGTCTGCTGAAAAAGCGGTATAGGCAGTCCCGATTTCCGGGCATTGGCTCAGGGAGGCAATGAATCCCTTGGTGGCATCGTCCAACTCACTGACAGGTTTGCCCGTCTTGTCCTGCACGTGCAGTTCAAAACCGTTCACCATGCCGTAGCCGTTAATCATGGGCGGGGCGGCGGCAAATAACTGCGCATCCGGTATTTTCTGTGAAAGGGTGTTGATGCGTCCGATGATAGAGTTTACATCATCTTCCTTGCCGTCACGTTCCGACCAGTCGCGCAGGGAGATGATAATCAGTCCCGCACTGGCTCCCGAACCGCTGAGCGAATATCCGCTGACGGTGGCATAATGCTTCACCTGCGGCATTTGTTGGATTTCCTTTTCCAACTGCGCCAATACTTGGGTGGTGCGGAAGAGCGAAGTGCCCGGCTTGGTATTGACGCTCACCATGACCGTACCCGTATCTTCATCGGGCACAAGTCCGGTCTTGGTAGTGCGCATCAGCACCACCACCAGCGCCACCGTAGCCACCAGCAGTCCCCATGTCACCACCCGATGGCGGCAGAAGTAGATGACACCCCGAACGTACCGCTTCACCAAGACCTCGAAAGCCGCATTGAACGCCTTGCGGAAGCGTGCCGAAAAACCGCTTTTCTCTTTGCCGTCCGCATCTATATAAGGTTCAAGCAGTAAGGCACACAGAGTCGGTGAAAGTGTCAAGGCATTGACTGCCGACAGTCCGACCGCCACCGCCATCGTGATGCCGAACTGCGTATAGAATACGCCGGACGTGCCGCCCATCATGGAAACCGGGATGAATACCGCCATGAACACCAGCGTAGAGGTAACGATGGCAGCCGTAATGCCCGACATGGCTTCGTTCGTCGCCATATACGATGAGTAGTAACCGGCATCGAACTTCGCCTGTACTGCCTCGACTACCACAATGGCATTGTCCACCACCGTACCGATGGCAAGCACCAGTGCGAACAGCGTCAGCAAGTTGATGGAAAAGCCCGCCACCGCCATGAAAGCGAACGTGCCGACCAAAGAGACGATAATGGATATGGTGGGAATCAGTGTCGAACGGATGTCCTGCAAAAACACATAAACCACCAGTACAACGAGAATGATAGCCTCTATCAGCGTCCAAAGCACATTCTCGATGGAGGCAAAGAGAAAGTCGTTCACGCTCAACAAGCTGGCAAACTTCAATCCTTCAGGCAAGTCTTCGGATATTTCATCTATCAGCGCATCAATCTCCTGTACCACCTCCGTAGCATTGGAACCGGCACTCTGGTAAGCCTCGGTGATACATCCCGCATGACCGTCCGTCATGGCACGATAGGTATAGGCTTCATCACCCAACTCGATGCGGGCAATATCTTTCAGACGCAAGATTTCTCCGTTGGAAAGCGAACGGATAACAATATCACCAAACTCTTCGGGCGTGGAGAAGCGTCCCCTATATTTGATGGTATATTCGTAGGCATTCTCGTGGTTCTCGCCGAAAGCACCCGTAGCCGATTCCAAATTCTGCTTTTCGAGGGCATTGGTCACGTCTGACGGTATCAGTTTGTACTGCGCCATCACGTCCGGTTTCAGCCAAATGCGCATGGAATAGTTGGATGCCAATACATTGAACTCACCCACACCGGCAATACGCTTGACGCGCGGCTCCACATTTATCTTCATGTAGTTGTTGATAAACTGCATATCGTATGAATCGTCCGGGCTGTAGAGGGCGACCACCTTCAATAGCGACTTCTGTTGTTTCTGCGTCTGCACCCCGATTTTGGTTACTTCGGCAGGAAGCAATCCCTGTGCCTTCGATACGCGGTTTTGCACATTGACTGCCGCCATGTCGGCATCAGTTCCCTGACGGAAATAGACATTCACTGTAACATCTCCCGTATTGGAGGCTTCCGAATGGATGTAGCTCATGTTCTCCACACCGTTGATGGCTTCCTCCAACGGGACAATGACCGACTTCTGCACCGTTTCGGCATTGGCACCGGGATAAGAAGTCGTTACTTGCACCGTGGGCGGCGCAATGTCTGGATATTGCTCCACAGGCAGCCCCGTCAGGGATATGATGCCCAACAAAACAATAATTACGGAAATAACGATGGAAAAGACCGGGCGGTCTATAAAGAATCGTAAATTCATAACTTCTTCCTCCTCTTATTACGGTTTTAAGGTTACGGCATCGCCGTTATTGAGCAAGCCTACGCCTGTAGTCACAATCACATCGCCAACATCCAATCCGGAAGTGACGGTATAGCGGATGCCGTCATGCACCGGATTGACTTCAATACGGGTAGCCACCGCCTTGCCATTCACTACCCGATAGACAAACAGCTTGTCCTGCAATTCGTAGGTGGCTTCTTGCGGAATGGGAATAGCATCCTGCAAGGTCTGCGGGATAAGTATATTTCCCGTGCTTCCGCTCAGCAGCACCCGTTCGGCGTTGGGGAATACGGCACGCAAGGAGCCACTTCCGGTCTGTCGGTCAAGTACGCCGCTGATGCTCTCAATACGCCCTTCCTTTTCATAGATAGTTCCATCACCCAGTTGCAGACGGACGGCAGGCATCTCTTCCAAGGTTCGGTTGATGGAGCCGTAACAGCGTATCAATGACTGCAATCGCTGCCCCGACATGGAGAAATAGACATACATCTCCGAATTATCCGATACGGAAGTAAGCGGTTGTGCCGAACCGGAACTGACCAATGTGCCCACGCGGTAAGGGATGGTGCCTATTACTCCGTTTGCGGGACTCTTTACTTCTGTATAAGAAAGGTCGTTGTGGGCATTCACCTCCTGCGCTTTGGCTTGTTCCAACGCGGCTTCGGCCACGAGAAGCGCATTGCGGGCTGTGGAGAGGTCATATTCCGAAATGACCTTTTCACGATGAAGTGCCTGCTTGCTTTCGTAGGTCAGCCGGGCGGTCTGTACCTGTGCTTCGGCAGAATGGACATTGGCAATAGCTGTCCGCAGGGCTGCTTGGTAAGGAACTTGGTCTATAATAAACAACCGTTCACCCCGACGTACCTCTTGCCCTTCTTTCACGCATACCTGTTGTATCGTCCCGGACACCTGCGGATAGATTTCAATGTCCTGCCTTCCCTGTACGGATGCGGAATAAGATTCGGTCAGCGTCACTTCTCCTTTTCCTACGGTCATGACCGAATAATTGACTTCTTCCTGCTCCGGTTCCGTTTGGTGACAGGCAGTAAATGATGTTGAACAGAGTATCAACGTACTCAAGAAATACTTTTTCATAAGTTCGATATGTTTTTGTTGTTTCTGTTTAGCAGATAATAAACTAAAATAAGGATTTGTGTCATTATTTCCGATAGGGGAACTGACAGCCAAAGTCCCGGAACGCCGATGACACGCGGTAACACAAGAAAAGCCGGAACTACGAAAACAAGACCTCGCAATAGCATGAGCAAGATGGCGGTCTTGAAACATCCAAGGCTTTGATAGTACCCCACACATACCAAATTGAGAGCGAAGAACAGAAATGCGACAGAGAAATAGGGAAGTCCCTCTTGTGCGATATTAGCGGCGGCATTTGATAGACGTTCAAACGCACCGAACGCTTGTTTCTGTTCCTCTT
>ERZ791579.1841-NODE-1841-length-10592-cov-2.260700_pt1 | contig 10592 bp, 10 predicted proteins | sample MGYA00509968_ERZ791579 | MGnify/ENA primary metagenome ERZ791579 (study PRJEB30046, sample SAMN00791924) | human gut metagenome | study: EMG produced TPA metagenomics assembly of the A metagenome-wide association study of gut microbiota in type 2... | reverse complement strand
GTAATTTATCAAAATACTCTTGATATAATTATACCGCCGCGCGTAGCTGTTCTCGACGCGGATCAGCTCAAAGCCGTGCTCGCGGCAGATCTGGTCCTTCTTGCGGTCACGGCGTTGGACGGCGGGGTCGTCGCGGTGCTCGCGGCCATCCAGCTCGATGGCTAAAATCGGCATCAGGCGGCGGCCCTCCCGCTGGTAGACGACGAAGTCGAACCGCCCGGTGTAGAAAAGGTCGGCGCAGCCGGGATTATCCTCAAACACCTGGGCGATGGGGACCTCCTTGCGGACCGTGCAGCGGTCTGACTGCTCGATATAGATTAAAATTCCAAGCTGCTTGTAAAGCAATACGGTATATGATACAATTAACTAAACCGAAACCGCGAGGTGATTATGCGTATGAAGAAGGAATCCAAATGGTATGGACGGCATGGACGCGACCCCGTTGTTGTTTTAACTCTGATTTTTGTCGTACTAAAGGCAGCGGGATTCATTTCGTGGTCTTGGTTGTGGGTATTAAGTCCAATCTGGCTTACATTCTTATTTTTCGCCGCTATTTTTTCCGCTATCTTGGTCGGCGGGCGGATTGCTAAAGGGAAATGGTAATTTCAAGTTTATTTAACCATTATAGGTATTCGTATGAAGAAATGTAAATACTGCGGGAATGAACTAAATAGCACTTCCGAATTTTGCTGCAATGAATGCGAAAGCAACTATAAAGAAGCGCTGGAAAAGGATAGCCGTAAAACCAAGTATTTTATTTTGGGCATTGCTTTAGGTTTTCTCATTCTACTTTATGGCATCGCCCTAAGTAATCGCGCTTCCGCAATCGGAATCGGAATTATAGTAATGGGTATTGATGTTGTCTTACTTCCATTTACTACTCCTGAAACAGCAGAACTTTTAGGATACCAAAAAGCAAAACTTGTGGGCAGATTATTAGGCATACTACTTATTGCCGTTGGTATATGGGTAGGTTTTCTCTAATACCCGATAAAAAACAAAAGGCAGGCGCTAAAAACGTCTGCCTTTTATATTACCACGTTGAAATTGTATCGTCGCTAAAATAATACGCCTGAAACACCGTGCCGTCTTCCATAATGAAGCGCCCCTGTGCATCGTGCGGAATCTGCTCGGCTGCGCGTCCGTCCCCGATGATAATGGTAGACAGTGTAGTGTCTGCGCGGCCACAAATGCGAATGTTCATATTGTTCTTAATTTGCCCCGGCAGAATATTAGCGTCCGGGCGCTGGGTCGCAAGAATCAGATGAATGCCAAAGGCACGGCCCTGACGGGCAATCAATGCAAGACGAGCTTCAATCTGTGCCAGCAGTTCCTTGGTAAAATGAAGTCCGGCAGTCGGAGCAGCCGCGGATCCCTCATGTTCTGCATAAACGGTCTGATAACGGTTTTTATCTTTCAGACGGTGTGTAATATACGGTGGAAGCGGCATCTGGCCAAGCTGGTCAAGAATCTCCTCGAAGATCCCCTCATAGGAGAACTGAATCAGACGATTTCCCTCTTCTACCACATCAATGACGGTTCCTTTTAACAAACCATCGCCAAAATTAATCACGGTTCCCGGTTTTGCCTTTTTACCCGGCTTTACCAGTGTCTCCCAGATATCGTTCTCACGACGTTTCAGAAGAAGAATCTCGATATGTGCATCCGTTCCCTCCTTGCTTCCGATCAGACGCGCCGGGATAACCTTCGTATCATTGATCACCAGACAATCGCCCGGATGAAGATAATTGACAATATCCTTAAACACCTTGTGCTGCATCTCGCCCGTCTTTTTATCCAGCACTAAAAGCCGGGAAGAAGAACGATCTTCCAGCGGATCCTGCGCGATCAGCTCCTGTGGTAAATCATAATAAAAATCTTTTACATCCATTCTTTCTGCCTCTTTTTCTTTCTATCTATAAATCTCTTTATTTTTCCATTCAGTTAGACAAAGTAAAACATTTTAAGGATTCGACGCAGACGGCTCTGTCTCATCCCGCATATACGACGCGCCCTGTTTCATAAATTCCACGCGCTCTTTCAGCGCTTCATCCTGCTCCATCGCCGCATCCATTGCTTCATCCGTCTGCTTGCTGAGAAGGCGCACATCCTCATTGACCGACAGCTCTTCAAAATACTGCGTCAGCTCTTCGGACATTTTCCCGTCATCGATCTGCCAGCTTCCGTCCTCCGCCCGGATCGCATAGATCCGCACCAGACTCGGTGCCGGTGTCTCCACGCCCGTATACAAAATCTCATAATACACATACGCTGCCATCTCGCCGTCCCTAAGTCCCGGTGTCGTATAACATTTCACATTCTGGTACCCGGAAATGTACTGCTTCTGTTCTTCAAATTCCTGACGGTAGTGTTCTTCCTCACTCGTATCCTGTGAGGTAAACAACTTCACAAACGTATCCATATCACAGTCGGAAACCGCCTGAAAATAAGTATTCATCAGCTCTGTGATCCCCGGCTCGCCATTCTCTGTCAGAATACATCCGCCAAAGTCCTGAATATATTCTTTCGTGTCCGGCTCAATCACCATTCCAGATCCGCCTGTATCCACCATTTCTGCCGGTAAGCCATCCTTTTTCCCCAGAATGTTTGTTATTTTCCCGGAAAACATCGCCACCGCGCCAATCAGAATCAATACAATCACCGCCGCAAGCAGCATCACATAGCGGCGCAGTTCCCAGTCCGTTCCGTTCTTCCGGCTGCGTCCCGGTTTCTTTTTCGGTTCTCCCACCCGACCGCCTCCTGACTTATTCGATTGTTAATATTATAGCGGTGATTTGGTTACTCGGCAAGCGGTATTTCCGAAAAAAAACTTGCAATTTTCTAAATATTATAGTATCATACAAGTAATGCGTCTGTAGCTCAGTGGATAGAGCGCCGGCCTCCGGAGCCTGAGGCGTAGGTTCGATTCCTATCAGACGCATTCTTAAAAAGCGACAGCGGAGATATCTCAGCCGTCGCTTTTTGTGTTATTCATGATAAAAGGAGGACTCTTTCCGTGGAACTCATACACGTTTCTGGAAATACAGACTGCCTGCTTGGCAAAACAGCCGTCGGCGTCTACCGCATCGACGACACCCGCTGCATCCTGTTTGACAATGGTTACTCAAAGGAATATGACGAGCTGGTCGGCTCTCTGAAAGACGCCGGGCTGACCCCGGCGGGGCTGATCGTTTCCCACGCGCACATCGACCATCATGGAAACAGCAAACGCCTGCGCGAAGCCTTTCAGATTCCACTGGCTATGTCGCTTGGCGAAGCCGGGCTGATCGCCTCCCAGGCGGCGCTGGAACGGTATACCAATTATTTCGGGCGCTCCGAGGAGGAAAAGATTTCCATCGACACCGAGCAGCGCTGCCCGGTTGACTGTATCATCCAGCCGGAGGATACTTCCGTGACACTCTGCGGCGTAACCTTCCCGGTTCACCATCTGCCAGGGCATTCCCTCGACCACATCGTCATCGGCACACCGGACGGCGTCTGCTTTGCCGGGGACGCGCTTTTAACCGAAAATGTCCTGCGTCACGTCAAGCTTCCATACTGCGACCACGTCGGTCTGGATCTGGAAAGCAAGGAAGCAATCACAAAACTGCCTTACCAGCACTGGATTTTATCGCACAAAGGTCCATTTGATGGCAATATCCGGGAACTGGCGGACAAAAATATGGATCTTGTCCGTCTGCGTCTCGCAGAGCTGGCAAAGCTTTTGCAGAGACCAATGACGCGTGATGAATTTTATCAGGAAAGCCGACGCCTGATCGGAATGCACATCGGTACCTACGACCAGCTCATCCGTCAGGAACGCCACCTGCGCCCATATCTGGAACAGCTGGTGATCGATGGGACGGCACGGCTGGAAGTAAAGAATGACACCATATATTTTTACTTGAATGAATAAACTCTTTCTGCATGAATTATCACTCTCCTGTTGTTATCGTTTCCGAAAATACACACACGCCACCGCAAATCCCAAGATTCCCGCTCCCATCACGGCGAAGCGGGAATATGTCTTTAACAGCACCAGAATACGTTCCCACGATGCCCCCGCCACCGCGCCGGCTCCGATGAGCACCGTATTCCAGATAAGACTGCCCGCTGTTGTCAGCAGGAGAAACGGCAGCAGTTCCATCTTTGCCATCCCCGCCGGAATCGAGATCAGGCTTCGGATGATCGGAACGAACCGGCAAAAAAAGACGGCTGACCGTCCCGTTCTCTCCAGCCATCCGTCTGCATCTTTCACATCTTCCACTTCTACTCCCAGCCGTTTTCCCCATGCCCCGCCCAAAAATGCATAAAACTTCTGCACGGGAATGTGCCGCCCCAGCTCATACAGAATCAGCGCCCCCAGCACCGAGCCCGCCGTCGCTGCCAGAACTGCCCCGGCTATGTTCATCCGTGTATATGTTGTCATAAATCCACCAAAGGTTAAAATCACTTCGGACGGGATCGGCGGAAACAAATTCTCAATTAGAATCAGGGCAAACATTCCCGCATATCCGTATGAACTTAAAAGTTCCAGCACTATATCACGCATGATATATCGCACTCCACGTTATCTCCACATATTCTATTTATTTTATGCGGAACGGAAAAAATCCAGGCATCTAATTTTCATTTTTCATGCCCGGATTTTAATTAAACCTAGAGAATCATCACATCCCCCACGGCCCCTGTATCCGAGAACTCTGTCCACTCGCATACATTGACCGCGTGATCGGCGATTCGCTCCAGATACTTAGCAACCATCAAAAGATCGACTGCCACATCGGATTTATCCCCATCTTTTTTCAGAAATTCGATGACTTCCCGTTTGACACGCTCAAAAAAGGCATCAATCAGGTCATCTCTCTGTTCAAAGGTTTCTGCGGTTTCGGTATCACGCTCGATGAAAGCGCGAATTGCATCTTTAACCATCGTTTTCACATTTGCCACCATGGCCGGAAGATGTTTGCTTACAAGACTAATATCTGCATCCTCCAAACGCAGGGACAGATCGGCAATGTCCGCCGCCTGATCGCCCATCCGCTCCAGATCGGTCACAACCTTCAGCGCCGTCGAGATATGGCGCAGATCACTGGCAACCGGCTGCTGTTTTAACATCAGCGTCAGGCAGTGTGTCTCGATCTTTCGCTCCATATTGTCCACATCCCGGTCTCCTTTGATAACCTTCTGTGCCAGCTCTTCATTATGCTCGGTAAGCGCTTGAAAACTACTGTCAATCGCATCCTGCACCATCTGGCTCATCGCGTTCAATTCCTGATTCAGCCCTTCTAACTCCTGTATAAATGCCTCTCTCGTCGCCATCCCGTATCTCCTCTCCATCTCCCCTGTTTTCTGCCCAGAAATTTTCCACTTCTGAACAACAAACTGATTTTCTACTTATTTTTAAATCCTCAATCTTACACCTATCATCCAAACCGTCCGGTAATATAGTCTTCCGTCTTCTTCTCCCGCGGATGCGAGAACAGATCCGTCGTCGGTGCATACTCGACTATCTCACCCACCAGGAAAAATGCCGTGTAGTCCGCAATACGGGTCGCCTGCTGCATATTGTGAGTAACGATGACAACGGTATAATTCTTCTTAAGCTCGCCCATCAGATCCTCGATTTTCAGCGTGGAAATCGGGTCCAGTGCCGAGGTCGGCTCATCCATCAGGAGAATCTCCGGCTCAACCGCCAGCGCACGCGCGATGCAGAGACGCTGCTGCTGTCCGCCGGAAAGTCCCAGTGCAGAACGTTTCAGGCGATCCTTGACCTCATCCCACAGGGCCGCGCCGCGCAGACTCTTCTCCACAATCGCGTCCAGCTCTGGCTTTCCCTTAATGCCGTGAATCCGCGGTCCATACGCGATATTGTCATAAATACTCATCGGAAATGGGTTCGGCTGCTGAAATACCATGCCGACCTTCTTGCGAAGAAGCGTCGTATCAACCTTCGGATCATAGATATCCTCGCCGTCGATCCACACCTTTCCATTGATTGTTACATTCGGCACCAGATCGTTCATGCGGTTCAATGTTTTTAAATAGGTAGACTTACCGCAGCCGGACGGTCCGATAAACGCTGTGATCTGATTTTCATATATATCCAGATTGATATTTTTTAATGCATGATTGTTTCCATAGTACAGATTCAAATCCGACGTAGAAATTTTTGTCTCCATATCATTTCCTCATTTTTTACTTTATTTTAATTTTGTCACATCAAACCGGTTGGTCAAAAATCTCGTCAGCAGGTTGATTCCCAGCACGATAATCAGAAGCACGACCGCGATTCCAAACGCCTGATCGTATTTTGCTTTCTGCATCGACAGGTAGAGCTGGATGGTCAGCGTGCCACTCGATTCAAACAGTTTTCCAAACAGGTTTTTCGGAAGCTGGAAGCCGCTTCCGGCAGTAAACAGAAGCGCCGCCGACTCTCCCACGATACGTCCAATCGAAAGAATGATGCCGGTCAGAATACCCGGTGCCGCGCTCGGCAGCAGGATTGTCCGGATCATATACCATTTCGTTGCACCGATTCCCAGCGCGCCGCTGCGGTAGCTGTCCGGAACGGTTTTGAGTGCTTCCTGTGTGTTCCGCGTAATCAGCGGAAGCACCATCAGGGTAAGCGTGAAGGATCCGGTCAGAACCGAATAGCCCAGCTTCAGCGTCATTCCGAAAAAGACCATACCGAACAAGCCAAAAATAATCGACGGAATACCGGACAGGATCTCGGTTGTAAATTCAATCGTCCTCACCAGTTTTCCCGGCTTTGCATATTCGTTCAGATAAATGGCGGAGCCGATTCCGATCGGCGCTGCAATGATAAGGGTAATTACAATGATGTAAATCGTGTTGATGATATTTCCCAGAATACCGAAGGTGCCCTTTAAAGAGCTCTGCACCGTGGACAGAAACTGCCAGGAAACCTGCGGCAGACCGCGCACAAACACATACCCCATGATGCCAACTAACAGCGCGATCGCCACGCCAGCTGCCAGATAAATCAGCGCTTTTAAGACATTGTCCCCGATGCGGGTGCGCTTCTGGTAAATACTTTTCATTCTATTATCAGTCATTTGTGCCGCCCTCCTTCACAAACATCCGGCTGAGCACCGTGTTGATAAACATGATAAATACGAACAGCACCAGACCGATGGTAAAGAGCACTTCCCGGTGAAGTCCCTCTGAATAAGACATTTCCGCCACGATCGCGGTTGTCAGGAAACGGACGGAGTTAAATGGGAGCGGCAGATTGACTGAACTTCCAGATACCAGGCTGATCGCCATTGCCTCCCCGATCGCACGTCCGCAGCCTAAAACCACCGCCGTGATGATGCCGGAGTGCGCTGCCGGAACGATTACTTTGAAAATCGTCTGGATATGCGTTGCACCGAGCGCCAGCGATGCGCTTTTTAAATGTTTCGGGACTGCCCTAAGCGACGCTTCACTGATATTGATGACGGTCGGAAGAATCATGATTGCCAGAACCAGAACCGCCGATATCAGGTTCGCACCGCCGGTAAACTGATGCGTCGTGGAACCGGCAAAGATTTTCATTTCCAGCTTATACATCAGGGGATTTAAAATCAAAATTCCTAAGAGTCCGTAGATAACCGACGGAATACCTGCCAGAAGTTCAACTGCCGGGCGGACCACTGCCGCTACCTTCGGCGGCGCAACCTCTGCCAGAAAGATGGCGGTAAACAACCCAATCGGAACACCGATCAGGATCGCCAGAAAGGTTCCGACGATGGAAGTTAAAATAACGTAGAGAATTCCGAAAGACGCCGGATTTCCAGTCGGCTTCCAGACGCTTCCAAATAAGATTTCCGGAACACCCACCTTAAAAAGTGCCGGGGTACCGCTGATAATCATGTATAAGGTAATTGAAAAAACTGCCACCACCGCCAGCAGGCCGCAGGCGGTAAAAATAATTTCCGCTGCCCTCTCTACCGCTGATTTCGTGGCATGGCTTCCAAAAATGGTAAATTTCTTTTCGTGCATATGTCTCTCCTGTCCCGGATTGAACAGCGAGCCGCTTTCGGTCAAAGCAGAGTTTCCTTTCTGCGGCTTGACTGCAAGCGACTCGATATTATTTGAATCTATTCAATATTATGCGTATTCGTGAATTTCTGATTTTTCTATCCTTACCTGTCTCCACCGGTAATTTTATCCACATTCACAAATTCCGATGCAGTTTCTTACTTCGTAGTAATCAGACCTACAGATTTAATCAGGTCATCGCCTTCTGCAGAGTATACATAGTCAAACAGAGCCTGTACCAGCTCGTTCTGCTCAGAAATTTCTCCCTTGGTTGCCATAACGAATGGACGGCTTAAGAAATAGCTGCCTGCCTTGATGTTCTCCTCCGTCGGCTCTACATCATCCAGTTTAACTGCCTTAACGGTATCATCGACTACATCCAGGGAAACGTATCCGATGGAACCCGGTGTAGATGCTACTTTTGCCATAACTGCACCGGTGGAATCCAGCTCGTTTGCATATTTGCAGGCATCTTCCAGACCCAGCAGCTCCTCAAATGCGCCTCTAGTACCGGAACCTGCTTCCCGTCCGACTACGACAATCGGCATATCGCTGCCGCCTACATCCTTCCAGTTTGTGATGCTTCCGTCGTAAATGCCGGTCAGGTCATCCTTGCTCAGACCATCTACAGCGTTGGACGGGTCAACGACAACGGCGATACCATCGATGGCTACGATATTTTCAACAGCACCTTTTGCTTTCTCATCATCCTTTAATGCTCTGGAAGAATCACCGACATCACACTGACCTGCCAGCACGGACTCGATACCTGCGGAAGAGCCGGTAAATTCAGCCTGTACGGTCACGTTCGGATATTTCTCCATGAACGTTTCTGCCAGTGCATTTGCAAATTTTTCCATTGAAGTGGAACCTGCCAGGGTGATAGAACCACTCAAATTTTTTGCATCTGCGCTGTTCTCGGTTGTATCTGCTGCTGCACCACTTTCAGCTGCACTGCTGTCTGCTGCACTTGTATTTGTATTGCTGGAACCACATCCTATCATTCCAGTTGCCAGAACGGCTGCTCCTAATACTGCGATTGTTTTCTGAACATTTTTCTTCATAATAAAATTCCTCTTTCCTCTCTCTTTTTTCTCTCAGAGTTTTTTATCCTTGATTTCTTACAGTACGCAGTATAAAAGATTCCTGGATTTACAGAAATCATGTTTTGGTATCGTTTATGTAAAATTTTGGTAATTTTTGTGGGAGTGAATGTAAGATATGGTTTCGGATCTGCTCTGTTTGTCTCCATGATCCGAAACGCCGCCGGACATCTCTTCGGACTTTGCTTGAAAGCCCGGGCAAAGATCGCCGGCGGCGTAATTCTGATTTTTATACTGAGTTTCATTCTGCTCTCAAACAAGGCAGGTGAATTTCCCCAGACATCCTACTTCAGAACAATCTTCTTAAAGTTTTTCTTACCTCTCTTGACAACCATTCCTTCGCCGGAAAGCTGATCTTTCGTAAAGACTGCCTTAACATCCTTTACCTGGTTTCCGTCTACAGATACGCCGCCCTGCTCGACATTTCTTCTTGCCTCGGAACGGGACGGAGCCAGACCGGATTTCTGCAGGATGGAGAGAATATCGATCTCATCACCGTTGAAATCATCCTCCGTCAGCTCGTAGGTCGGCATATTCGCTGCATTTCCGCTGGAAAACAGTGCTTTCGCTGCTGCCTGTGCCTTCTCAGCCTCTTCCTCGCCGTGTACCAGCTTGGTCAGCTCGTAAGCCAGGATCTCTTTTGCAGTATTTAACTGGCTGCCTTCCCATTTATCCATCTCATCGATCTGCTCAAGCGGCAGGAAGGTCAGCATACGCAGGCATTTTAATACGTCCGCGTCAGCGACGTTTCTCCAGTACTGGTAGAACTCGAACGGGGAGGTCTTGTTCGGATCCAGCCATACAGCACCTGACTGGGTCTTGCCCATCTTCTTGCCCTCGGAGTTTAACAGCAGGGTGATGGTCATCGCGTGTGCGTCCTTGCCGAGCTTGCGGCGGATGAGCTCCGTGCCGCCGAGCATATTGGACCACTGGTCGTCGCCGCCGAACTGCATATTGCAGCCGTAGTGCTGGAAGAGGTGGTAGAAGTCGTAGGACTGCATGATCATGTAGTTGAACTCAAGGAAGGAAAGCCCCTTCTCCATGCGCTGCTCATAGCACTTGGCGCGCAGCATGTTGTTGACGGAGAAGCAGGCGCCCACCTCCCGCAGCAGCTCGATATAGTTCAGCTTCAGCAGCCAGTCGGCGTTGTTGACCATGATGGCCTTGCCCTCGCCGAAGTCGATGAAGCGCTCCATCTGGCGCTTGAAGCACTCGGCGTTGTGGTCAATATCTTCCTTGGTGAGCATCTTGCGCATATCCGTGCGGCCCGAGGGGTCGCCGATCATGGTCGTGCCGCCGCCGATGAGCGCGACAGGCTGGTTGCTCGCCATCTGGAGACGCTTCATCAGCGTCAGCGCCATAAAGTGGCCGGCCGTCAGGCTGTCGGCCGTGCAGTCAAAGCCGATGTAGAACTTAGCCTTTCCCGCGTTGACCATTTCGCGG
>ERZ791579.1838-NODE-1838-length-10607-cov-1.938779_pt1 | contig 10607 bp, 9 predicted proteins | sample MGYA00509968_ERZ791579 | MGnify/ENA primary metagenome ERZ791579 (study PRJEB30046, sample SAMN00791924) | human gut metagenome | study: EMG produced TPA metagenomics assembly of the A metagenome-wide association study of gut microbiota in type 2... | reverse complement strand
GGGTAACTGTTCAGCGGGGGCATGCCGTAGCCAATGGTCTTCCGGTCGTTACGGTAAACCGGGTAGGACACGAGGCCGATCCGTCCAGACAAACGAATGGCATTCAGTTCTGGGGAAACAGTTTCGTCGCTGGTCCGCAGGGTGAACTTTTGGCCGAACTTTCCAATAATGATGAAGAAATACGAATTGTGGAGATCGACAAGACGCGTAGCGAGAATGTCCGCCGTTGGTGGCCTTTCTTCCGAGATCGCCGTATCGATGCTTTTGGTGGTTTGACCGAACGTTTTCTGATATGAGATTCTATAACCGCATAGAGGCCGTCTGCCGTATGAACCGATTGGGTGCGGAAAGGCGGCCTTTCCTGTTTGTGATCGATTACAAGCAAGAGCAGGTGATTGTGGAAGAGCCGGATCAGATCGATTCGGAGGCATTGCTCTACAATCTGGACGGTGTGACGAATGTTGCGACTGCAAGCCGTGTGAATGATTGGGAGAACCGAACTTCTGCGATCCGATGGGAAACATTCCCTATCACACAATCGGCCTACGCCGACTCGTTTCATAAGGTGGTCGGACATATCCGGGCCGGAAACTCCTATCTGGTCAATCTGACTTGCGCCACTCCTGTTCGGACCGATCTGAGCTTGAAGGACGTTTTTGTCAGTTCGGAAGCCCGGTATAAGCTCTGGATGAAAGACCGTTTTGTCGTTTTCTCTCCTGAGATATTCGTGCGTATCGAGGACGGATTTATCTATTCCTATCCGATGAAAGGGACGATCGATGCTACATTGCCGGATGCCCGCAGGCGGATATTAGAGGATCCGAAGGAAACGGCTGAACATGCTACGATTGTCGACCTGATCCGCAATGACCTCAGTATGGTGGCGACCGAGGTGATGGTGACCCGTTATCGCTACATAGACGAACTACCGACACATCAGGGGGCTTTGTTGCAGGTCAGTTCGGAGATCCGGGGCCGTCTTGCCGGAGGTTGGCAGGCTGAAGTGGGAGATTTGTTCTTCCGGCTCCTTCCGGCAGGTTCCATTACCGGGGCGCCCAAAAAGAAGACAATGGAGATTATCGCGGAAGCCGAGACCTACGAAAGGGGGTTTTATACGGGTGTCATGGGCTATTTTGACGGGAATAGCCTGGACAGTGCCGTTATGATCCGCTTTTTGGAACAGCAGGCGGATGGCTCGTTGATCTTTAAGAGTGGAGGGGGAATCACTTCCCAAAGTGATTTGACAAGCGAATATAATGAAATGAAGCAGAAAGTATATGTCCCTATTTATTGAAACAATCCGGATCGAGAACGGGCGGATTCATAACCTATCCTACCATAACCGGCGTATGAATGAGACACGTCGGAACGTGCTACGTCAAACCGATGTGCTTGATTTGAACGATTACATCCGCCCCGTGAACTATCGGGAGCGGACGAAGTGTCGGGTCGAATATGATGTGGATATCCGGAACGTGGAGTATGCCGCCTATCACTTCCGCCCAGTATCCTCTTTGCGGTTGGTTGTCGATGACGAAGCCGACTATCGGTATAAAAGCAGAGATCGGAGTGTGCTGAACCGCTTGTTCGCGTGCCGCGAGACAGAAGATGATGTGTTGGTCGTCCGGAAAGGGTTGTTGACCGACACCTCTATTTGCAACGTGGCATTCTGGAACAGGAAACAATGGATCACTCCCTCCGCACCGTTGCTGGCAGGGACGAAGAGGGCTTCGTTGCTGGATCAGGGAGAGCTGGTTGCAGGTGATATCCGTCCGGAGGATTTACCGGGCTATTCCCGTATCAGGCTGTTCAATGCGATGATCGAGTTTGGAGAAATCGATCTTTCGGTAGACAAGATCGTACTTTGACTCAGATAGTCCTTGTCGTTGGCATAGATGTAGAGTAAGGTCCCGTCCTTGATGGTGTTAATGATCGGCTTGGCAAGCGACGGGGGGAGGGCGGGACAACCGAAACTTCTTCCTAAGCGGCCCGTCGAGACGGCAACAGACGGGCTGCAATAACTCGCCCCGTGCACTACGATCGCCCGTTCTTTTGCCCGGTCGTTGATCCCTTTTTCCAAGCCGTTCAGGATTAAGGAATAGCCGTTTTTACCCTGATAGGTGTTCTCCGTAACGAAAAATCCCAATGAACTTTTGTAAGAATTGACTTTGTTGGAGAAAGAAGTGGCGTAATTTCCTCCGCTGTTTTTTCCGTGTGAGACGAGAGAGGAGAACAGGAGTTTCTTATGCCGGATATCCAGGACGTAAAGCCGTTCTTCCGTGGAAGGCTTTGTGAAGTCGATTAGGGTAATGATATCCTTGTTACGCCGTTCGATTGCCTGTGCTCCGGTTATCGCCTGTTCGAAAGCGGTATAGTCCACCATACTATCCAGCTGCATATCAGCATAGAGCTGTCGGCATACCGAAGACATGGCCGCCGCGGGATCAGCCGGAATCAGGGGAGACGAACTTCTGGTTGTCGTATAATTAGCCGGAAGAAATAATAAAAACAAGTATAAACAGATACGCAATAACATAAGATTGAATAATGTCGCACAAAGATAAGACTTTTAATCAAAAACGAAAACAATAGTCTCATTTACAGGTGCCCAATCATAAACGAACTTGGCGTGAGAGGTCGCATTCCGGACGCACATATGGGAGCGTGGGGTCGTTCCAAGCGTTGGGCTGTATTCGATCAGCGACTTGCGTGGCGCGTTTACCGGGACCCCGTGGATATAACCTCCGTTGGTGAACCGGCTGGCATAAGGAGCGAATCCGCCTGTCTCTTTGCTGCCGTCTACGAGGTAAATCATCCTTGCCTTCTTTTCCTGAACGACAAATATGCCTAATGGCGTTTCCTGTGCGTATGGAGGACGGTGCTGCCCTGTTGTGGCCGGATTCATGCTTCTGACCATTTGGAACCTGCATGCTCGAGTGTTGCGATGTTCTGGTTGGTGACGTCGACGAATATGGCCTTGTCGAATGTGACGCTATCGGCTATCGGCTTGACATATTTTCCGGGAACCAGCCATTCCCCGTTTGTATAGATCGTTTGGATACGGAAAAGGCGGTTGCTGTCATCAAGCAATTTCACAAGAGCACCGTCACGACCATAGCGTTCGGCAGTCAGTGTATCTTCCGGCAGATATAGCGGGACAGACTGGTAACGTTCGATACCTAAAGTGTCGGAAACCCGCTTGTAAGCATCGCGATGAAACTTCCGGACCAGCGGGGCTTCCCCGTTCTTGTTCCTGTAGTTTTGAAAGATCGCCCAACGGGACGGCTTCTGTCGGAGCGAATCGAGCAGACGGAGACCGGAACGGATCTTATCCCATTGGAATTCCCGCATTGTATCCTTGTATGGGTAAGTATCGGCCAACGTATGCTGGTCGTAAAGCAGTTCCTTTTCTATAACGGTTTCAATGAGGGGAGGGGCCGCCTTCGGTACTGTTTCTGCAACGGGAGTGTCTAGTCCGGGTAAACCGGATCCTTGCGGCTCTCCTGGCTTTGTCGTACAGAAACTCAGTGTGGAAAGGCAAAGCAACAAGAGTATGGGAACTGTTTTCATTGTATCTGTCATTCTATTCATTATATAAATATAAACAAAAGAATAGAACGATTGTTTGTTTTTCTTTTTTTATTCCTTTTTAGGCAAACGAAGGACAAAGCGGATTAGGGCGACGAATACCTTGCCGTATTTGTCCAGCTTGAGCTGTCCGACACCTCGTATTTCGCTGAACTCGTCGAGCGTAACCGGTTTCTTACGGACCATATCTTCGAGGGCGTCATCCGAAAAGAGGATATAAGCCGGGGTATGTTCGCGTTCGGCAATCTGCTTACGGAGTTGTTGCAGGGAGTCGAGCAACGTTTCATCCACGGAAGTGGATTCGATCGGACGGATCGGACGGTATTTGTAGCCGCCTTTCTTGGTCGGCAGGGCAAAATCTTTGATCTTTTGGTAAATGGTCATGAGCGCCTGCTGCTCGCCGAAAAGGACTTTACGTCCTAATGGAGTCACTTTCAGGTGACCGGCCGACATATAGTCGATTTCAATATAACCGAGCTGAAGCATCTGATATAAGTATTCTTTCCACTCTTTGTAGCTGAGGTCTTTGCCAACACCATAGGTTTTTAGCTTGTCGTATCCTTTTTCCTTCAGTTCATCCTTTTCGGCTCCCCGGAGTATATCGATTAGCAGGTGCATATTGGCTGTTTGCCCGGTACGAAAAATACCGCTCAGGGCTTTCTGTACCAAAATGCTCCCGTCGAAACGTTGGGGAGGGTTCTTGCAGACGTCACAGTTCCCGCAGTCCTTGTCCGTTTCTTCTCCGAAATAGCTCAGCAAGATACGACGCCGGCAGATGTCTGCCTCGCAATACCTGCGCATCCGGTTCAACTTCTGTAAACTGACGTCTTTCTGTCCGCTTTCCTCTGCAAAACGGCGAAGGAGCAGGATGTCGCCCACGGAATAGAACAGAAGCGTGTCGCTTTTCATTCCGTCCCGTCCGGCACGGCCTATTTCCTGGTAGTAGTTCTCGATACTTCCGGGCATATTATAATGTACGACCCAACGCACATTGCTTTTATCTATCCCCATCCCGAATGCGACCGTTGCACACACTACATTAACACGGTCGTTGATGAAATCGTCCTGTGCTTTCTCGCGTTTGTCGGAGCTTAGCCCGGCATGATAGGCGACTGCCCGGATGCTGTACTCAGACAGTTCTTCGACCAAAGACTCCGTACTGTTACGGCTCATGCAGTAGATGATACCGCTCTGCCGGTGATGCCGGTTGATGAAATGGACGATCGCTGCGATCTTTTCCTTTTTGCTCAGCCCGCGACGGATAGTGAGCGACAGGTTCGGGCGGTCGAAAGACGAGATGAATGTTTTAGGATCACGCAGTTTCAATTGATTCAGGATGTCCGTCCGGGTGATTTTGTCTGCCGTAGCTGTCAGGGCGATGATCGGTACTTTCGGAAAATTCTCTTTCAGAACGGACAACTGGGTGTATTCGGGGCGGAAATCATGTCCCCAATGCGAGATACAATGCGCTTCATCGATGGCGATCAGCGAAATGTCGATGCGGGGCAGGAGCCAGTGCAGTTCGCTAATGATCCCTTCGGGGGAGATGTAAAGCAGTTTCACCTTTCCCTGTATGCAGAGTTGTCGTACCCGGTGGCGTTCTTCCTCCGGCATCATGCTGTTGAGCGTAGCAGCCGGTATGCCATTGGCGATCAGCCCTTCGACCTGGTCTTTCATCAGAGCGATAAGGGGAGATACTACTATGGCGGTTCCCGGCATATAGATCGCCGGAAGCTGGAAACAGATCGACTTGCCGCCACCCGTAGGCATCAGGACCAGCGAATCTTCTTTCTGCAAGGTGCGCTGTATGATTTCGGCCTGTAAGGGGCGGAATGAAGTGTATCCGAAGAACCGTTTGAGTAGTGACAATAATTCTTTCATGAGAATCAAAAAGAACTGAATATTTTAGCAAATAAAGTATCGGCACATATGCGCCAACATCGTGTCAAAGTACTTGGATTATTCACCAATGATGCAAAATCAGAAAAAGCTCAAAATGCTTATAAAACTTTCATTAACGAGCCGTGACGGCTCATACTTATTATATGACATTTGAACAATTGGAACTAATCGAGCCGATACGAAAGGCTCTCAAAAAAGAAAAGTACACAACTCCCACTCCCATACAAGCCGAAGCCATTCCCGTAGTATTGGACGGATCTGATTTATTAGGTTGCGCACAGACCGGAACAGGTAAGACGGCAGCTTTCTCCATCCCTATCATCCAAAAGATCGAAGAGCGGATTTCGAGGGGACGTAAACCGGGCATCAAAGCCTTGATCCTGACTCCGACACGCGAATTGGCGATCCAGATAGGTGAAAGTTTTACGGCATACGGGCGTTATACTCACGTAAAACATACCGTTATTTTCGGTGGCGTGGGGCAGAAGCCGCAGACAGATGCATTGGAACGGGGTGTAGACGTATTGATCGCAACTCCCGGGCGTCTGCTGGATTTGATCAATCAAGGTTTTATCCGCCTGGACACATTGGAATATTTTGTTTTGGACGAAGCCGACAGGATGCTGGATATGGGATTTATCCATGACATCAAACGCATCCTTCCTTTACTGCCCCGAAAGCGCCAGTCCCTGTTCTTCTCTGCAACGATGCCGCCGGAGATCGAACGCCTGGCCGGAACGATCCTTCATGAACCTGAGAAAGTGGAGGTGACTCCTGTTTCTTCAACCGTCGATACGATCGACCAGTCTGTCTATTTTGTTGAGAAAGTGGAAAAGATCAACCTGTTGAAGAATCTGCTGGAAGACCGCTCACTGGAATCCGTCTTGGTTTTTACTCGTACGAAGCACGGAGCCGACAAGGTTGCCCGTGTCCTGAACAAATCCGGGATCGGTGCGGAAGCCATTCATGGAAACAAAGGGCAGAGTGCCCGTCAGCGTGCCTTATCCAGTTTTAAGGATCATACGCTCCGTGTCCTGATCGCGACCGATATCGCCTCCCGCGGTATCGATGTCGACCATCTTTCGCATGTCATCAACTATGATTTGCCGAATGTACCTGAAACCTATGTGCACCGTATCGGCCGTACCGGTCGTGCCGGCCGTAGCGGGATCGCTTTTTCCTTTTGCGATGTGGAAGAGGTTCCGTATCTGAAAGATATCCAGAAGCTGATCGGTAAAGAAGTACCGGTTGCCGGAGGTCATATGTTCGAGACGGTCGAGGTAAAGGAAGCGGTAGCCGAGAAGAAAAAAGCGATAAAAGAAGAGTCCAAGCGCCGGAATATGTTCGGTAGCAAACGGGATGGCAGCTTTTGGCGGAATAAGAAGAGAACGGTTGCAAAATAATGGGCTATCTCCTTTGATATATGCATGGAATGTTATACATTTGCCCACTTAACATAAAATTCTAAATTGAAAAATGGAAAACACTCGTCGTTCATTCCTGAAAAAGATGACCGCTGCCGGAATCGGTACGGCCGGTCTTGCATTGAGTAGCAATGCTGCTGCTACGGTTACAACAGAAACTAGTGCAGAGAAGAAAAAGAAACCCGCCGGCAAAGACGATGGCAAATTACGCTTCGGTTTTATCGGTACAGGTTCTCGTTGTCACGAACATATTAACAACGTGTTGTCTATCCCCGGAAACAAGATCGTGGCTATCTGCGATATCCAAGCTGGTCCGATCCAGCGTACGCTGGATCATATCGCCAAGTTCAATGTTCCGGCTCCGAAGGTATATACAGGCAGCGAACGTGAATTTGAAAAGATGTTGAACAATGAAGAGTTCGACTGCGTGATTATTGCCAGCCCGTGGGAATGGCACGTGCCGATGTCGGTTGCAGCCATGAAAGCCGGTGTCCCTTATGTCGGTGTGGAAGTCTCTGCCGCCAATACGCTGGAAGAATGCTGGGATCTGGTCAACGTATCGGAAGCTACGGGAAGCCATCTGAACATCATGGAAAACGTTTGCTATCGTCGCGACTGCATGGCTGCGTTGAACATGGTCCGCAAAGGCCTGTTCGGTGAATTGCTGCATGCGACTTGCGGTTACGAACATGATTTGCGCGATGTCAAATTCAATGATGGTAAACATTATACTTACCAGAAAGGCGGTGAGTTGCGCATGGGTAAAGATGCGTTTGCAGAAGCCCAGTGGCGTACGAACCATTCTGTCCGCCGTAACGGCGATGTCTATCCGACGCATGGAATCGGACCGGTGGCAAACTGCCTAGACATCAACCGTGGTAACCGTTTTCTCTCCTTGTCTGCTATGGCAACCCAGTCTCGCGGTTTGCATAAGTTCATCGTGGACAATGGCGGTGAAAATCATCCGTTGGCAAAAGTCCGCTTCAACTTGGGTGACATCGTGACTTCCATGATCAAGTGTGCGAACGGACAGACGGTTATCGTTACGCATGATACGAATTCCCCCCGTCCTTACTCTTTGGGATTCCGCATTCAGGGAACCGAAGGTTTATGGATGAACGATGGCGATCACGTATACGTTGAAAACCAATCCAAACCTCACCGTTGGGATGATTCGGAAGAATGGTTCAAGAAGTTCGACCATACATTGTGGTCCAAACATGAAGCCGAAGCTGCTCAGGCCGGACACGGTGGTATGGACTACGTGATGATGTTCGACTTGATCAACGCTATCCATAACAAGAAACCGGCTCCTATGGACTGCTACGATGCTGCTGCATGGAGCGCTATTTCCGCTTTGTCCGAGATGTCTATCGCCCGTGGCGGCGCATTGGTAGACTTCCCCGACTTTACTCGTGGACAGTGGATTCACCGTCAGCCGGCATTTGCATTGTCTGAATAAGAAAATTGAAATATCCATTAAAAGGCTATCGGGTTCCGGTAGCCTTTTTTTGTGGGAACGGTTGGCTATATGTAAATATTTCAAAGAGCGTTTGTGAATCGATTATCCTGCAAATATATGGCATTATAAAAAAGCGGAGTCGATTAGAGTCGAATAGAGTCGATTAATCTTTTGTATATTTGCATCCGATCAGTCAGATTCAAAACACCGGTGTTTTGAAAACGAAACATAGGTGTTTTAAAATCAAAACATATATGTTTTGAAAGGAAAGAAAAAAGGAAGAATGCCATATAATACTACGATCTGAAAAAACATTTAAAGCAATGAACAAGCATAAGAATAAAAGGGATGATTTCATGAAAGATTTCCTATGGTATTATAAAAAAAAGTGAGGGCGATAGCAGGAAAATATTTGTCTTTTCCGCTTCTACAGGATTATATCGCTAAGTTGGAAGAAGACCGGGAGGTGGAGCTGTTTGCGCTCGCTTTCCTGTTCAAAGGGTTGAGAGATGAGAAAAACGAATCGTGGAACCATTTGGCGGATCGTTTTTTCAAAGTTTACAGTGATGAGCTGTACCGTTGTTGCGGCTACGAGATGGAAACTCCGGGGTTTGCCCGGGTATGGGTGGCACGTCCCGACCTGTTTATGGTCTATATGGGGGCGATGATGAGGGCAGGCATTATCGAGGACTGCTCGTTCGCTCGGATGGCCGGCCATGTGGACCGCATCTTCGACACGGGAAATACGGAAAACACGGTTCTGAACAAGTTGAAGGAGCAACTTCCGGAGGCCGATCAGATCGTGGACGGGATGAAAGCGGAATTCAAGAACTTCAAAATACGTGATAAAAAATAAAGAATGAACCGATTGGTAGTGTTATATGGCTTCTTTTTTGAGGAATAGAGGGAATTGAAAATCTGCATAAAACAGTTTTTTTAAACGGAGGTATAGACTATACCTTTGTGGTGTCGGTAAGTATGAATTTGATGTTCTGAAAAAATTGAAAAATTGCTATTTATAAATCTTTATAAGAAGAATCTTTCTTATTATATTAAGAGAGATCGCCAAAGCGAGTGGGCATATGCGCGCCACACCATGCCATAAGTAGTTGTTTCATAGTTTGCTCAGACCGATCAACAAAACACCAAACCGAGTAACCAATTTTATAAACTGTAAATCCAACTGTTATGGATGCAAATTTAAGCAGAGACAAGGTAGCCGGATTCCTGGGACAATCGTTTGTCCGAATTCCGCGCAAAGTGTTTACCATGTTATTTCACGGTAAGGGCCGGGAAAAGACGATCGGCATGGCGTATTTGATTTTGATTTCGGAAGTTTATTTTGCTGACGGACGCGTATGTTTGAAAAGACGCTCCTATACGTGCAAACGTGGCGAGTATGTCGGACGATGTGAGGAACTGGCCGGATGCTGCGGAATGAGTGCCACTACTTTGCGCCGGAGCTTGAAGTGGTTGAAAGATGAAGGGCTTATCGAGATGAAGCGCCTTGAAGACGGAATTTTTATCCGTGTCTGCGGATATGATTTTATTATGGGTTTTCGCAGGAAAGGCGAAGAGATACCGGCGAAGGCCGCTTTCCTCGCCTTGGAAGAAGCCGAACGACGTATGGGCGGACGGAGCATGCAGTTCGATTGTTGTAGCGCAAACGGGGAAGGAGGCATGCAATGATGAACGGTGAAGAAATGAACGGAGGCATCTCTTTGAACGATATGGAAAAGGCGTTGGTCTGCCTGTTGATGACCTCGATGGAAGCGCCGGTGCAGGCGGAATCGGCCGGGTTGACCCAGGAAATGTTTGCCGATGCTTCGTTGGGGTTCGTCTATGGAGTGATCATGAAAATTTATGCAACGGGGGTACGGCCGGATATGGTGCTGGTGGAACGCGGAATGCGTGAAGCGGACGAGGAACAGGCGGTCAGGTTAGGCGGTTTGTCGTTCCTGCTGCCCTATATGCTGAATGTGCGCCATGACGGGAATGTGGCGGCCTATGTGGAAGGAATCAAGAAACAATATAAACTGAGATGCTTGGTCACGTTGTTCGGGACGATGGCGTTCAAGGCGGGCAAGGTGTCGTCCGTCCCTGAGGAACTGGCCGGCGAGGCCGAACGTCTTCTGATGCAGTTCCGCCAGGAGACGGCCGAGGGCACTCCGGTGCGTACGATCGGGGAACTGGCTGCCGAGGCGGTGACCTGGCATCATCGGCGCCTCAGT
>ERZ791579.1834-NODE-1834-length-10646-cov-4.085639_pt1 | contig 10646 bp, 9 predicted proteins | sample MGYA00509968_ERZ791579 | MGnify/ENA primary metagenome ERZ791579 (study PRJEB30046, sample SAMN00791924) | human gut metagenome | study: EMG produced TPA metagenomics assembly of the A metagenome-wide association study of gut microbiota in type 2... | reverse complement strand
AGTTTTTCTTATGTTAAATATACAACAAGTATACTCAATTATAAAAATTAGCTTTTCCTTTGCATATTAGAATAGTTTATAAGTTTAAAATAATCATGATTATGAAACTCCCAAAACACGCTCTATCCTTACTATTAGCAATTCCTCTTATAATTTCAACAGCCTGTGGAGATGATGATTTTTCTGGCGGAGGCGGTGGTAAAAAGAAAACGGACAGAAATGACCCGACAAAATTCTGGGTAATATTCTCTAAATTCGAACATAAAGACAATGCTATCCAAATGACTGTAAAAGTCAATAATCCTGACAATCTGACAATTCTCAAAGGAGGATATGAATGTAGTTTCGTTCAAGATTTCAGTGATTGGGCACGTTCAGAAAAAGACCTGGATGAAAATAATTGTGCAGATTTTAAATTAACTGTTTCCCACATGAAAAAGCAATACTTCCGGCCTTATGTTACGGGACCGACTATTGGCAGAGTATATGGAAAAGTATGGACTTATGACGGTATGAGTTGGGAAATAACCCCGCCAAGCGATAATGATAGTGGCACAAGCGGAGAAGGAGGCGGTAATACTCCTTCAACTTCAACACCGGATAATGTAAATTATTTCAATGTATCTGTACAACCGATACAACAATTACTCAATTCTACTTATATGGGAAACAATAAATGGAGACTACTTGTACGCACGTTTTCACAAGTAACTTATTCTTGGGCTTGCGATGATCCGGATGCCGCAGGGATTGTAGTCGTGATAAATAATCCGAAAAATCCTATCGATGGAGTAAAATATTCCGGTAGTGACGCATCGTTTTTTAATAGTAACGGAACAAATGTCATAAAACAATGGCCTCGTACCGGAGGATATTATAATTTTTACGTACGAACATATACTTCAAAACCTGTTGGCGGAATTAAAATAGCGCATATTTAATTCTGCCAATAGGCTTTTCATTTTTGTAGTTAATATATTGGAGGATTGTAAGTGCGCTAATCTTCCCGATAATCCGGGCAAACAATCCATCTGTATCTTTCGCATAATTCCTTATAATCATAAACTGGTCACACAATTGCGAGAATAGGGTTTCAATTCTTTTTCTCGCTTTGGCAAAAGCTGGGAATGTTGGCTTCCATTCTTTTTGATTACATCTGTATGGTACCTCCAATCTGATATTGGCAGTTTCAAACAGATCCAATTGCACTTGGGCACTTATATATCCTCTGTCCCCTATGACTGTACAATTACTATAATCCACTTTCACATCCTTCAGGTAATGAATGTCATGCACACTTGCCTTAGTGAGGTCAAAGGAATGGATGACACCACTTAACCCACAGACTGCATGGAGTTTATACCCATAATAATACATGCTTTGTGATGCGCAGTAGCCTACCCCAGGTGCTTTACTAAAATCCTTCTTTCCCATACTGCAACGTTTAGAACGGGCAATACGACATACTTCTATCGGCTTCGAATCAATACAGAAATAGTCTTCACCACCATCCATTTCAGAAACCATTCTTTCTCGGATTGCATTACATAGGGAGGAAGTTATTTTACGCCTGTCATTGTATTGTCGGCGGGAAATTAGGTTGGGTATTTCAACCCTATATTCCTGTAGCTTTGCAAACAACAGCGACTCACTGTCAATACCAACAGCCTCTGATGCCATGTTCAAAGCCACTACTTCAAGGTCTGAGAATTTAGGAACGAATCCTCGTCTTGGCACATTCCCAGATTCATTGACTAAATTGCCGGCAATTTGCTTGCATATGTTCAGTAATTTTGCGAATATTGCATATAAGTTGTGCATACGATATTTGTCTATTAAAAGTTTGTTCACCTTTAATTTACTAAATATCAACAATATGCACAACTTTTTAAACATAAATCTTTTATAATTTAATTCCGCCAATAGGTTAACAATATTTTTCTCAAACTCCTTTCGTACATCACAGATATAATGAGGTATTCCCAACCGATCAGCTAACTCAGCCGATTCACTCAGATATGCGGTATTTCCTTCGATTTCATAAAACCGAAATGTTATACCAGCAACATCGTATCCCTGCTCCTGCAATAATATTGCAGCGACAGAGCTGTCTGTACCGCCGCTCATCCCCAGTAAAACCTTTTTTCTGTTCATTTCAGATTTTTTACCTCCCGCAAATATAAAACTATTCCTATGAATGTGCGTATCTTTGCTTTCAAAATGGGAATAAACCGTATGAAAAAAGAATTGGATATCATCACTTTCGATGCAGACGACACGTTATGGGAAAATGAACTTTTTTTCAGGGAAAACGAGCATCGTTTTTGCGAATTGATTAAAGAATATGCCGATCAAAATCAAGTTCTCGAATCATTATTGAAAAACGAAATAAAAACACTTCCTATATATGGTTATGGGATCAAGGGTTTTGTTCTCAGTATGATAGAAACGGCATTGGAACTCAGCAACAATCAAATTTCAGGAAATACGATTAAAGAAATATTGGAATTAGGGAAAAAACAACTTTCTTATCCTGTCAAATTAATCGACGGTGTAGAAGACACGCTATCTGCTCTCCAAAAAGATTATACCTTGGTTATGGCAACGAAAGGCGATCTTACCGACCAAGAACGAAAGATCGAAGAATCGGGATTAAAAAAATACTTTTCCCATATCGAAATCATGAGCGAGAAAAACGAGTCGGGTTACCGGTCTCTGATAGATCGTCTACAAGTATCTCCAGACAAATTTCTCATGGTCGGGAACTCCTTGAAATCGGATATTATTCCGGTCTTGTCGATCGGAGGATATGCTGCACACATTCCTTTTTATACGACATGGGAACATGAAAAAGTTGACAAGCCGGAGACATGTGACCGAATGTTTTCATTAAAATCGATTCGGGAATTGTTGTCTATTATTTAGTTCCTGTTCAAATTTCCCGATAAAGTTCAGGTAGACTCTTAATCAAACAAAAACAAGAGTCGAAATGCTTTTTTCGTCCAATATTTCATTGGCAACCTCGAGCAGATCCGATGCAGTAACGGCTTCTACCCTACGAAATGATTCTTCAAGAGTATCATATTTATTGTAATGTAAGAAGGTTTTTCCTAAACCCAAAGCCATACTTTCCCGATTTTCAGTTCCGACCCCCATCTGTCCGATAAACTGCTTTTTGACAGCAGCCAGTTGGGATATAGACAATGCCGTATCACGCAAACGCTTAAATTCTTTATGCATCAATGAAAGACATCTATCAACTTTCTTCGGATCTGTTCCGAAATATATAGCAAAGACCCCGGTATCTGTATATGAAGTTACAGAAGACTCGACAGTATAAACACATCCTGTTTTCTCACGTAAAGCAATGTTCAGACGGCTGTTCATGCCCGGCCCTCCAAGCATATTATTCAATAAGAATAAAGGGACGCGCCGCTCATCGAACATACTATACGCCCGATTCCCGACCAATGCATGCGCTTGAAAAGTATCCAAAATACGCCGCTCAGCAAACGGAGTGTATCCTCCGGGAGCAACTCTATGGTTTATACCTTTCCCTTCCGGTTCTCCCCCGATATATTTCTCAAGCAGAGATATCACACGCTTAAAAGGCGTATGTCCCATAAAAAAGAACACCATATTCGAAGGTATATACTGCTGTCTCAAAAAACGACGTCCGTCTTGAGAGGTAAAACGAAGTAATTCTTCCGGTTCTCCCAATATATTGTGCCCCAAGGCATGTCCTGAAAAAAGCAAATTCTCAAATTCATCATAAATCAATTCGGCCGGATTATCTTTATAAGAATTGATCTCATCGAGAATTACTTCCACCTCTCGTTCTATCTCCTGCGCTGGGAATTGCGAATGGAGTACCAAATCACACAGCAACTCGACAGCCCGAGACAAGTGCTCTTCTAAAAAAACGGCATATACAGTTGTCTCCTCCTTTGCCGTATAAGCATTCAACTCACCTCCGACATTTTCCATTCGGTTCAAGATATGCCACGATCTGCGATGTGCAGTTCCTTTAAATATAAGATGCTCGACAAAATGAGCCATACCGAATTCCCCTGAGAATTCGTCCCTCGTTCCCGCATTGACCGTAAATCCGCAGTAAGAGACAGTAGAAACGGTAGGCTGATATATAATACGCAACCCGTTCGATAAAGTATAAAATTGATGATGTGCCATGCTTTCTTTTTCTTTTAAGCGCACAAAATTAGATATAAAAAAATGTTCCGAACTATTTTTTCCAAAACATTTCTTTTACTATCAACAATATACTATTGATAAAAAATATTTTGAGAAAGATAATATTTAGTAAAAAAGCCCTATCTTCGTTTTTATAAATCCAATGAAAAAAACTATGATTCAAAATATCGGTCTTTTTTGCGCTTCAGGGAACGAAGTCGACAGTTGTTATTTTGAAGAGTCGGCAATAATAGGCCGATGGATAGGGAAAAATAAAAAAAGGTTGATATACGGTGGGGCTAATGTCGGACTCATGGAAGCGACAGCCGAACACGTCAAAAAACACGGTGGATCTATCACCGGGATCATTACACACCGCATCTGCGATTATGGAAAGGCCAGCCGACTACCGGATGAGCTGATAAGGGTAGACACTCTCGGAGAGAGAAAACAAATGATGCTCGACAAAGCCGATGTATTCATTGCCTTGCCCGGTGGATTCGGAACATTAGATGAAATTTTTACCGTAATCGCAGCCGGACATTTAGGTTATCATGACAAGAAAGTCGTATTCTGCAATACAAACGGATTCTACAACCTTCTGATCAACCAGATAGAGCTATTTTACAGGGAACGATTCGCATCTCCTCATTACAAAAATTATTATCAAATAGCGACAAATGCAGAAGAGTGTATCCGAATACTCGAGAATTTTTGAATTATTAAATCAATTAAATATATACCGGAATGACAACTGCTGAGGACATTCAATCTATTTTACAACGTGAAGCAAACGCTATATTAAATATTCCTATATCCGATGCTTTTGAAAAAGCAATTTCATTAATTGTAGAACAAGTACACCGCAAAAAAGGGAAATTAGTTACCAGCGGAATGGGGAAAGCCGGACAGATTGCCATGAATATCGCAACGACTTTTTGTTCTACAGGAATACCTTCTGTTTTTCTACATCCCAGTGAAGCCCAACACGGAGACTTAGGCGTTCTGCAAGAAAACGATCTAATGCTGGTAATTTCTAATTCGGGAAAAACCCGTGAAATTTTAGAATTACTCGTTTTGGCATCCCGGCTGCAACCTGATCTACGATTTATTGTCATTACCGGAAATCCCGACAGTCAATTGGCACAATCCGCCGATGTCTGCCTGTTTACCGGAGCTCCGGCAGAAGTTTGTCCGTTAGGCCTCACTCCGACGACTTCGACAACTCTCATGACCGTTATCGGCGACATATTAGTCGTAGGCACTATGAAAGCAACCGGATTCGACAGCAGCCAATATGCACTAAGGCATCACGGAGGATATTTGGGACAACTTTCACGGGAACAATCTTGTGACGACAAAAAATAACGATATATGCGAAAGATTATTGGCATAGGAGAGACAATTCTCGATATAATTTTCAAAAACGGACAACCGACCAAAGCCTTACCGGGAGGTTCTGTATTCAATACGATGGTCAGTCTGGGACGTTTGGGAATACCCGTTCACTTCATAACGGAATTAGGACAAGATCAGGTCGGGAACAATATCTTGTCATTTATGCGAGAAAATAACCTGTCGACTGAGAATGTAGATATATTTTGTGAAGGGAAATCACCCGTATCTTTAGCCTTTTTAAATGACCAGAATGAAGCCCGGTATATGTTTTATACCCAATATCCCGAAAATAGACTAAATGTCATATGGCCGAGAATAGACCCCGACGACATTCTGATTTTAGGCTCATACTATGCCGTAAATCCATCTCTAAGATACCGGATAACAGAATTTCTGGAATATGCCCGTGAACGGAAAGCCATAATTTATTATGATCCTAATTTCCGGAAAGCTCACGCCCACGAAGCCATGCGCATCACTCCGTCTTTACTCGAGAATTTCGAATATGCAGATATTATACGAGGTTCGGAAGAAGATTTCGAGACGTTATTTAATCTTTCAGATCCGGGGAAAGTATATCTCGACAAAATTAAATTCTATTGTCCTAATTTTATCTACACAAGAGGACCAAAAGGTGTAGAATTATTCACAGCTCAGACACATTTACATTTCGACGTACCGCAAATAAAACCGGTTAGTACGATCGGAGCAGGAGATAATTTCAATGCTGGACTACTTTACGGTATACTGAGAGAAAACATTTCACGCAGTCAATTAGAAAACCTTTCACCGGAAAAATGGTCAGACATTATATCCTCCGGAATAGACTTCTCTTTAGAAGTATGTAACTCTTATGATAACTACATTTCTACCGAATTTGCAGCAAAATACAGGACAACACATTAATAGTCTGCCAAATCCACAAGATATTCTATTATATATTAAAGAATATAAAGCCTACTTTTTTATAGTGGGCTTTTTTTATATTTGCGAATATTTATCAAGAGTCACAGACTATGCTAAATCATCTCAAATATCTTTTTTTACTTATTATTTTCTCAGCTTGCAGTTCTTCAGAACCAGAAATTGACATTGTATGCGAAATCGATAATACTCCGGATTATATACTGAAATGGGATATTTCTCCTGTTATCGAAGGCAATGTAAAGATATACAGTTCTGTCGATCCCCAAAATTTCGATACAGAAAACGGGCTGATTGCAGAATGTCCGATATCTGATGAAAACATACGTATCCATACAAATCCGACTATTGCCCGTAAATACTTTTTATTAAGATTTGACGACAAATATGACCGTATTGTCGGAACCCGCTCCCAACAATTCAATTTCGTCCAAAATTTCAGAGATCTCGGCGGTTACAAAAATTATGATAAAAAAAGAATCAAATGGGGAATGTTGTATCGGTCTGGAAAAATAGACTCACTCGACAATGAAAGCATACAGCGTATGAAAAATCTGAAAATCAAAACCCTGATCGACTTCAGAGATTCTCAAATTTTCACTTTGCCTCCGTCAAGTCTCAAATTAGAAAATATCATACACATGCCCATATCTTTATACCCATTAGATATGTTAGAAGAGAAAATCAACAACCATGAATTCAAACGGGGAGATGCATGCGTATTTATGCAAGATCTGTTTATCGATCTTTCCAAGAAAGCAACGACAACGTATAAATCGATGTTCAACCAGTTGTTAATGTCCGAGAACTACCCGGTAGTACTCACATGCAGTTATGGAAAAGATTATACAGGATTTGCAGTAGTCCTTATCTTATCTGCCCTGAATATACCCGAAGAGACAATCTTAGATGACTATTTATTGACAAATCAGTACCTTGACAAGCGTTCAATAGATCTGAATTTAGTCGATTTTCCTTTAGATATACAAGAAGCGGTCACCGCCTTGATGACTGCAGATGAACAATACCTCAATTGCGCATTTAAATATATAAAAAGACAATACGGCAGCATTCAGAATTATCTGGAACAAGAACTGAACATGACTCCGGAAAAACAAAAAAGATTACAAGAGATTCTTCTTCAATAACATTCTTTTGGCTCTAATTCTCTATGAATTAAACAAATTCAGTTAAAAATATGCTGAACTTACGATTATGCCAATATTTATATCTACCTTTGCAGGCAAATAAATTCTTTAGGTTTCATGTAGGTATACGATTCTCCTTTTAGGCGGACAGCCCCGTCAGGTATTGAGAAAGTTAAAAGGTTGGGATAACACAGCGACTTCTTGCGGCAATCCTAAAGGTTCTAATAAGCACATAAATAAATGAAAACATTTGAAGAATTAGGAATCGACAGCAAAATATTAAAAGCGATTTCTGAAATCGGATTTGAGAATCCAATGCCTGTACAAGAACAGGTTATTCCCCTTTTACTTGCCGAAAATACCGATATCGTAGCTTTGGCTCAAACCGGAACCGGAAAAACTGCGGCATTCGGACTTCCCGTAATTCAAAAAATAGATGTCAGCGACAATTATCCTCAAGCCCTTATCTTAAGTCCGACAAGAGAACTGTGCCTGCAAATAGCCAGTGATCTGAACGATTATTCAAAATATATCAGCGGGCTGAGAATACTTCCCGTTTACGGAGGATCAAGTATCGAAAGCCAGATAAGAACATTGAAAAAAGGAGTACAAATCATCGTGGCGACTCCGGGTCGTCTCATCGATTTGATGAACAGAAAGATGGTAAAACTCGACCGGATAAGTACAGTGATTATGGACGAAGCCGATGAGATGCTCAATATGGGCTTCACGGAAAGCATAAACGAAATATTAGCCGCTATTCCGGAAGAACGCAATATGTTACTATTCTCAGCTACCATGCCGGCGGAAATAGCAAAAATAGCAAAAAACTACATGAGTAATCCCAAAGAAGTGGTAATCGGGAGCAAAAATGAAGGAGCTGAAAATATAAAACATGTTTACTATCTGGTACACGCAAAAGATAAATATCTGGCATTAAAACGCATTGCCGACTATTATCCCAATATATACGGCATCATTTTCTGCCGTACCCGACGGGAGACCCAAGAGATAGCAGACCAACTGATACAAGACGGATATAATGCAGATTCTTTACATGGAGAGTTATCTCAAGCACAACGGGATGCCGTCATGCAAAAATTCAGAGTAAAAAACCTTCAGCTATTGGTCGCAACCGATGTTGCAGCACGCGGTCTCGACGTAGATAACCTGACCCATGTCATCAACTACGGATTACCAGATGACATCGAGACATACACTCACAGAAGCGGTCGTACAGGCCGTGCCGGAAAAAAGGGAACTTCCATCGCCATAATTCACGTAAAAGAAAAAGGGCGAATGCGGGATATTGAAAAAATCATCGGTAAAAAATTCGAAAAAGGGCATATTCCGACAGGAGGTCAGATATGCGAAAAGCAATTGTTTAATCTGGTAGACAAAATTGAAAAAGTTAAAGTTAACGAAGAAGAAATCGCATCTTATCTGCCATCCATCTTCCGCAAACTGGAGTGGTTAAGCAACGAAGACCTCATCAAGCGAATCGTTTCGCTCGAATTTAACAGACTGATCGATTATTATGCAGATGCAAGCGAACTGGATATTCCGGAGGACAGAAATACGAAAGAGCGGGGAAATCAACGTGGAGAACGCACAAGAAGTAAAGCCAGAAAAGCAGAAGAAGGCTATTCCCGCCTTTTTATCAATCTTGGAAAAGCCGACGGTTTTTACCCCAGTACATTAATCGAAATGATTAACGACAACGTTAAGGGACACGCCTCCATCGGCAGAATCGATGTTCTTCCGAACTTCTCATTTTTCGAAGTAGAAGAGAAATCTGCTCGTAACATAATCGGAAGTCTGAAAAACATCAATTTCTTCGGCAAACGGGTTTCTGTAGAACCGGCAGACAAAAAAGAAAGTTCCGGGAAACGGGAACATTCCGACAGAAAAGGGGGATTCGGTAAAAGAGATTCCGGAGGAAAATCTTCACAAAAACGAGGAAGTTTTGGAAACGAATACAAATCTTCCAAAAGTCGGGGACGTGAAAACAGTAAGAAAAAACGGAGATAATAAAAACTCCGTTATTAAAAAATAAGAACAAACCGTAAGTCTGAAAATGGATTTACGGTTTCTTTGTATTATCCGATCCTCAAAATCTATATTATGCCAAACATAATTTTATAATTCGATAAACAAAATGCCTCTCAATTGCTACATAATGCAAAATACATGCATATAATTTACTGATCATGAAATAAAAATTAGTATATTTTGTATTTTTGCCTCGAATAACAACCAAAACAAGATGGATATAACACCTATAGTACGCCCGCTTTTTGCCAAACGACAAAAACAGATCGACTTGTTTGAAAGATACGGAGACGAGATACAAAAAAAACAACTATACAACCTTCTTGAAACAGCACAAAATACAGAAATAGGGAAACTATACCGTTTCAAGAAAATTCCAGATTATAAAACATTCTCCGAACAAGTTCCGTTGATTACATACGAAGAGCTGAAACCGTATGTAGAACGGATGCTTAAAGGTGAAAACAACCTTATATGGCCGTCAAAAGTCCGCTGGTTTGCCAAATCTTCCGGGACGACAAACGACAAAAGCAAATTTATTCCGGTCAGTAAAGAAGGATTGTACCAATGTCACTATCGGGGGGGTACAGATTGTGTCGTCAGTTATTTGAACATGAATCCCGATAGTCGGATGTTCTCAGGAAAAGGTTTGATTCTTGGGGGAAGCCACCAGATCAGCTCTCTCCGCAAAGACATCCGATGCGGAGATTTGTCGGCATGCCTGATACAGAACATCAATCCGTTAGTCAACCTCATCCGTGTTCCGGAAAAGCGAATCGCCTTAATGTCGGAATGGGAAAAAAAACTCGAAGAAATCGTACGGTCCACCCTACACAAGAATGTAACAAACTTGTCCGGTGTTCCGTCTTGGTTTCTGACTCTGATAAAAAAGATATTACAACAAAGCGGAAAACAATATCTATCCGAAGTATG
>ERZ791579.1832-NODE-1832-length-10659-cov-3.516975_pt1 | contig 10659 bp, 10 predicted proteins | sample MGYA00509968_ERZ791579 | MGnify/ENA primary metagenome ERZ791579 (study PRJEB30046, sample SAMN00791924) | human gut metagenome | study: EMG produced TPA metagenomics assembly of the A metagenome-wide association study of gut microbiota in type 2... | reverse complement strand
GTGAACACCTTGTTGCCCTGCGCCAGAAACATCAGCAGCATCAGCCCCACCGTCACCACCAGCAGCATCCGCATACCGTTGCGGATGCGCCGCCGGTTGTTCTTGTGCAGCGTTCTCACCTCATCCAGCAGGCGATCGTACAGCTCCTGATATTCTCTTTCCGTTGTCATGGTACATCCGCCTCCTTTCACAGCAGCTCCGTCTCCTCCAGCTTCTCCTCCATAAAGTGGTTCAGTCCCATGAGCGGACGGCGCACCAGCAGTCCGATGAGCAGCGCGGCAACGGCGAACAGCAGCAGGAACGCAAGCTGCGTTATGTAGTAGTCGCCGTACAGACCGCAGATGCACTCGCGCATGGCGTCAATGGCATAGGGGAACGGGAAGAAGCGGTAGATTTTCTGATAGATCTCCGGCAGCAGCTCGATGGGGAAGGTGCCGCTTCCGCAGAAGGGATCCACCAGGATCCTGCCCGCATTCCAGGGAGTCAGTTCGATCAGTGCAGCAGCCAGATTCTCCGCAATGGGGGCTTTTGCCGTCAGCTTACGATATCCTCTCTTATGTAAGGACTCTCCGGTGCTGTCCAGTCCCACGGTCACTTCATCCTTCATCAGGAATACCCGGACAGGGAAATTTTCTCCATCTTCAGGGAACCAGCTGATCTCATACTGGGCCTTCAGCCGCTCCACCATTGCTTTTTTCATAATGGACTGAATATCCGAGGGGCTGAACAATTTGGACTTTACACTAGCTGCCTTGGCCACCCAGAATTTGCCGTCCTTCGGAATGTATTCTTCCCAGGGAAGATTTTTCGTGCCCTGAAACAGTTCTTCAAAAGTCTCCGCATGAAAACTTCCGATTTTGATAAGGATTCTTTCTGCCGTCCGCAGAAAAATATTTGCTCTGCACAAAGCCTCCTCATCTCCGAAAAAGGTGACACGACCATCCGCCACTTCTGTAATATCATATCCCAGATCTGTGATCTCTCTTTTTAATACTGATTCCATACCGAAATGGCAGGGAGCAATCAATTCAAAACGTCTCATTCGTTCCTCCGGATCTTAGTCATCAATTATTGCACATATAAAGTTATTATATATGGATTCTGAAAATATGTAAATAGGGCTGCCTTGCGGCAGCCCCTGAAAAATTATGCACCCGATTAGCAGCTCTTGTTCTGCTCCCTGTTGTTGCTCTTATTCTTATTCTGATTCTGGCTGTTCTGCTTATTCTGGGAGTTCTTACTGTTCTCGCTCTCGTCATAAGAGTTGTTATACTTGTTCTGATTGTTCTGATTGTTCTGTTCATAATTGTTAGACATATTTGTGACCTCCTGATAGGAAATATCTTTTTAGTTACAGGAGTAGTATGTCTATTTCGCACAAAAATATGCCCAAAAAATATGGTACTTTAGGCCTAAATTTCTTCTTGCATTTTTATATCATTAGTACTATAATCATAATTGTAAATAGAAACCCCTTCATGATTCTATTTGCACCCTTATGTATTATTTATTTATACTCCCCTCATGAGAGCCACCAGCTTCCCCCTGGTGGCTCTTTACGTTGGAACTATTCAGAGTCAATAAATATAATCGGAGCAACCGTCAGATGCTCGCATCTGTAAGGTACTCCGATTATATTTATTTGACGAAGTAACCTCAATGAGCAAAAAGTAAGCCTCGCAGAGGCATTTTGCGAATTGAGGGACTATGAATAGCTGATTTATATAGTTGCTAGTTAAGCCAGTCCCGAAATAATTTCACCAGGAACAATACTACCACAATCGGAATCAGTACCGGTGCCAGAAAAGACAATACGGAAAATACCGCACCGAAGATCAATACTACCACCAGAATCCCAAGGATCAGCCACACCCAGCCCGGAAGCTTCGCCAGAACATTTCCCACCTTACTCTGGTGTGTTCCGTAGCCATCCTCTTCCTCTGTATAACTACGATGGACATTCTGTCCGGCAGCCTCCCGATACTCTCCGTTGCCGTAGACCGTGTTCCGGTATCCGGAACGGTTGTCTCCACCGTTGGTCTGAATGATTGTGCGGGCGATCAGTCTGGGATCTCCCAGGCTCTCTAAGACTTCCTCTTCTGTCCTGCCCTTGCGGATCTCTGTATTTATATAATCCTGGTAATAATTTACATTATCCATGACCAGACCGGGAGAAACACGCCCATTCAGCGCCATCCGCAGTCGGTCCACAAATTCCTGTTTGTTCATACTTTCACGACTTCCTCCATTTACATCATCATTTTAGCATGACATAAGTACCACGTAAATATACGGATCGGGAAGTATTTCTAAAACTTTTCTAAAATGCAAAACTATGAGAAACACGCTTTGCGAGTTTCTCAAGTTATCGCGGCAGTCGCCAAGGTCTCGTGCAAGCACGGACTTTGGCTCGTTGCTCGCGTAAATAAAAACCCCGGAGACATCATCTCCGGGGCCTTAGATGTACGTGACAGGATTCGAACCCACGACCTTCTGGTCCGTAGCCAGACGCTCTATCCAGCTGAGCTACACGTACATTTCATTTACAGGTTTTCGCCTGCAACAGTATGTATTGTAACTGCTGCGGGCGAAAATGTCAATAGAATTTTTCAATTTTTTCAAACAATTTTATCTTCTGCCTGCTTTTCCGTAGCCTGTACGACTTTTACGTCGTATTTTTCCAGGATGGCCTGCTTGAATTCTTCGTAATTGTCTTCATCATCATAGCAGGCATATTCGATCTCCAGCGGTTCCTCCGTCTTCATCAGGAGCATTCCCAAAAGTGACTTTGCATCCATTGCCATCTTCTGAATACGGATGTCGATTGCATCGTCGAATTCGTTGCAGGTATCTACAAAATGTCTGATATCATCCTCCGAGTGGAAGGTAATATATAACTTTTCTTTCATCCTCTGTTCTCCCATCTGTCCGCTTGTGGACACCCCATACATTTATAACTATTCAGAGCCAAAAGCAAAGTCTCAAAGAGACGATTTTGCGAATGAGACTCTGAATAGTAGCTGTCTTCTGCCTAGCGTGCTGCCAGCGCCTGTGCGATATCTTCACGCATATCCAGTACTGCCGCACGGGAAGCATCTGCATAATTCTGCTCGCCAAACTGTGTGTATTTCTCCTGCTGGTATGCGGCAATGATACCACGGGAAGAGTTGATAATGGCCCCCAGTCCGTCCTCATTGAAAAAATGTACCAGATCTGCGCCTTTACCGCCCTGCGCACCGTAACCGGGCACCAGAATAAATGCCTTGGGCATTACCTTACGCAGTACCTTTCCCTGCTCAGGATAGGTTGCTCCTACGACAGCTCCTACATAGCTGTAGGAATCACCCATACAGTCAGCTCCCCAGGCTGCTACCTTTTCTCCTACCAGCTCATACAGAGGTCTGCCGTTCACCAGCTGATCCTGGAACTCGCCGCTGCTGGGGTTGGAAGTCTTCACCAGTACGAAAATACCTTTTTTCTCTTCCTTACAGATCTTCACAAAAGGATTTACACCGTCGGATCCCAGATAAGGGTTCACGGTTACAAAATCTTCATCAAAACCGTAATAGCTCTTGCTGCCTACCTGTACTTTGCCCAGATGTCCTACCGCGTATGCTTCGGAAGTGGATCCGATATCGCCGCGCTTGATATCGCCGATGACGATCAGGCCTTTTTCCTTACAATAATCCACAGTCTTCTTAAATGCCACCATGCCGGGAATACCGAACTGCTCATACATTGCCACCTGAGGCTTCACAGCGGGTACTAAATCATAAATAGCATCCACAATCCCCTTATTGTACTGCCAGATGGCCTCTGCAGCACCTTCCAGTGTCTCACCGTATTCAGTGAATGCTGCTTTCTTAATATATTCCGGCACGAATTTCATCATAGGATCCAGTCCTACCACGATCGGTGCGTTGGTTTCTTTGATTCGAGTGATCAGTTTGTTGATCATATTTCCTCCGTTCTGCAATAGATCTGCCTTTGAATTTATATTATTACACAGCAAAGGCACCGCCTTCGGGCGATGCCTCCTGACCTGTTTCTATTCTACCCCAACTAATGTCAGTTGGTCAACGTACTTCTTGATATTTGAAGCATTTACATACTTTTTATGGCTGTCACCGTTTACCACCACCAGAGTCGGTGCCTGCATTACACCGTAACGTCTTGCCAGCTCCATATTCTCCTCCGCATCGATGGTCACGTAGGGTACATTTTTCAGATATTCCTTCACCAGCTTACAGTTTGGACAGGTCTTGGTGGTGAACAGATACTTGATGTTCTGCGGCTGCTCCACTTTTACATCCACCTCTTCTGCAAAATTGGACAAGGTCACCACGCTTCTGGTGGGACGCTTCAGGGAAGAATGTGCAATATCATACTCTGTTCTGTTGGCGTATTCCTGTAGCTTACCATCATTCCAGTTCTGTACCGGACGATAGTAACCGGTGATACGGCTGTAGACCTCGGTCTTCGCCCCACAGTGAGGACATACCTTCACTTCGCCCGCCAGATAACCATGCTCCTTACAGATGGAATAAGTCGGAGACAGGGTGTAATAGGGCAGCTTGTAATTGGAAGCTATGGTGCGTACCAGAGAAGCCGCTGCCTTCCAGTCGGGAAGCTTTTCTCCCAGGAATGCATGGAACACTGTGCCGGAGGTATACAGGGTCTGCAATTCATCCTGAATATCCAGTGCATCGAAAATATCCACGGTATAGTCCACCGGCAGATGGGAGGAATTCGTATAATAAGGGGTATCTCCGGGCTTTCCGGCCGTCTTGATGCCGGGCCAGCGCTTTCTGTCGTGCTTTGCCAGACGGTACGTGGTACTCTCCGCAGGGGTCGCCTCCAGATTGTAGAGGTCTCCGTACTGCTCCTGATAATCCGACAGACGCTCTCTCATATGGTTCAGTACTTCCTTGGTGAACTCCTGGGTCCTGGGATCGCTCATATCCGCTCTCAGCCAGTTGGCATTTAAGCCCACTTCATTCATACCGATCAGACCGATGGTAGAGAAATGATTCTCAAAGGTTCCCAGATACCGCTTGGTATAGGGATACAGTCCCTCGTTCAGCAGCTTCGTAATGACACCGCGCTTGATCTTCAGGGATCTGGCTGCAATGTCCATCATGTGGTTCAGTCTTGCGTAAAACTCGTCCTTGTTGGCAGACAGATATGCGATTCTGGGCATATTGATGGTGACAACGCCCACGCTTCCGGTGCTCTCGCCGGAACCGAAGAATCCTCCGGTCTTCTTGCGCAGTTCCCGCAGATCCAGACGCAGTCGGCAGCACATACTGCGGACATCACTGGGCTGCATGTCAGAATTGATATAATTGGAAAAATACGGTGTACCGTATTTTGCGGTCATCTCGAATAACAGTCTGTTGTTCTCGGTGTCGGACCAGTCAAAATCCTTTGTGATGGAATAAGTCGGGATCGGATACTGGAAACCACGGCCGTTGGAATCGCCCTCGATCATGGTCTCGATAAACGCCTTGTTGACCATGTCCATTTCCTTTTTACAATCCTTATATTTGAAATCCATCTCCACACCGCCTACCAGCGCCGGCAGCTCTGCCAGATCATCGGGCACCGTCCAGTCTAGCGTGATATTGGAAAAAGGAGCCTGTGTGCCCCAGCGGCTGGGGGTGTTGACACCGTAAATAAATGCTTCGATGCATTTTTTCACTTCGGGATAGCTTAAATTATCTACCTTTACAAATGGGGCAAGATAGGTATCAAAGGAAGAAAATGCCTGTGCTCCCGCCCATTCGTTCTGCATGATCCCCAGGAAATTTACCATCTGGTTGCATAGCACGGATAAGTGTCTCGCCGGAGCAGAAGTAATCTTGCCAGTGATGCCGCCCAGTCCTTCCTTGATCAGCTGCTTTAAGGACCATCCGGCACAGTAGCCGGTCAGCATGGACAGGTCATGGATATGGATATCCGCATTCCGATGTGCCTCTGCAATCTCTTCATCATAGATTTCAGACAGCCAGTAGTTCGCCGTCACCGCACCCGAGTTGCTTAAGATCAGACCACCTACGGAATAGGTCACCGTGGAGTTCTCTTTCACACGCCAGTCTTCCACCTTGACATAACTGTTGACCACATCCTTGTAGTCCAGAATGGTAGACTTCATGGCACGCATTTTCTCCCGCTGCTTGCGGTACAGGATATAAGCCTTGGCCACCTCTTCATAGCCTGCCTGTCCCAATACGCGCTCCACACTGTCCTGAATGTCTTCCACGTGGATCTCGTCATTCTCCACCTTTTTCTGGAAATCCGCAGTTACCCGTAACGCAAGAAGATCAATAATGTCATTATTGTAGCTCATCTGCGTCGCAGTAAAAGCCTTCATAATGGCATCATTGATCTTCGTCAGTGTAAAGTCCGCTTTGGAACCATCTCGTTTGATTACCTGAAACATCTTATGTACCCCCTTGCCTTCGTGTCCCCATGGGCTTTCGCCCGTAAAACCTATCACGGTCTATTCTACAATACTTTGTAGGGGAAGTCAATCAAAGGATACTAGATATTGTGTATACATCAGTTCACCCGTCGATTGCGAGAGTGCTGCTTTACGCTCGCGTAAAAAGCAGTGCTCTTGCAAATCGACGAGGGGAGCGCCATCTCATGAGCAAAAGGTAGCTGCGTAGCAGCGGAAAGCCCCGAAGAGGCGATTTTGCGAATGGCGCGGGGTGAACGGCCGCTTTACGCTCTCTTCCACACCCTGTGGTACAACACATACGCCACCATCGCGGTCACGCTCTCCGTGCAGACAAATGCCCACCACACACCGGTGACGCCGATCAGGCGGCTCAGCACAAATGCCGCAGGGATGATCACCGCCACATACCGCATCACGGAGATCACCAGGGAAGCCATGCCCTGTCCCAGCGCTTCCAGTGCGCCGGAGCTGGTCACCGACACAGCGGACAGAATAAAGCCCAGACTGATGATGTGCAGTGCTGTAATACCGATGGTAACAGTCTCCGGATTCTCGGTGAACAGTCCGATCAGTCCTCCGGGGATCAGCCAGCACAATGCCGTGCCGATAGCCATGATCCCAGCAGTCAGTTCCAGCGTCAACCGGTAGATCTGCTCCACACGCTTCCGCTCTCCGGCACCGTAATTGTAACCAATCAGCGGCCGGATGCCCTGAATGATGCCATTGGAGGGCAGATAGATAAAGGTCTGCAGCTTGTAATAAACGCCCAGTACCAGCACATGCGCACCCGAATAAGCCGCCAGAATACCGTTCAGTGCGGAAATCAACAGAGACGGCAGTGCCATATTCAACGTAGCCGGAATGCCGATGCCGTAGGTCTTGCCACAGATCTCTCCTTCCGGTCGCAGATAAGTTCTGCGCAATTTTACCGGCAACGGATCCAACACGTAATAGATGATATATACTAATAACGTGATCACCTGACCGATTCCGGTAGCCAAAGCCGCTCCAGCGATCTCCATCCGGGGAAACGGTCCGATACCGAAGATCAACAACGGATCCAACACAATATTCGTCACAAATCCGGCGATCATACTGACCATGGTGGCACGCATCCGGCCCACCGCCTGAAAGATTTTCTCTAACGTGATACCTCCGGTGACAATGGTGGAAAACAGGAATACCACATTGGAATATTCCATGCCCAGTGCCCGCACGGTATCGCTCTTCGTAAACATCCCTAAGAACCAGTTCATGCCGCAGAGGAATAAGATCATAAGCAGTACGCCGTGCAATACTCCCAGCACCATGCCCTGGGTTGCCGTCTTATCCGCTTTTTCCTGATTCTGTGCTCCCAGATAGAAGGAGATCATGGCATTCACACCCACACCGAAGCCCACTGCCACCGCCGTCAACAAGTTCTGTGCCGGATAGACTAAAGACAATGCCGTCATGGCATCTTCACTGAGCTTCGCCACGAAATAACTGTCTACAATGTTATAGAGGGAATTAAATGCCATGGACAGCATCATGGGAAGTGCCATGGACATCACAAGGGGAAATATTTTCTTTTCTTTCATATAAGTCTGGTTCATTTTCTGCTCCTTATACAACAAACGCCACACAACATTCCTGCTGTGTGGCGAAAATAAGATCGATATCTTGAAAAATCCACTCCCTCACGGGTTTTATGACCGATTATTCATTTTGTTCCAGAGCGTATTATAGGGAAGAAATGCCTTTCTGTCAAGCCTGTACGCCCAGTATTTTTGCAAATAACTGTGCCCCTTCCTCCGCCTGATAGATATTGATACCGTCAATGTCTGTGCTGTGGTTGGCAAAGGCAGGGTACAAAAATCCCGCCTCCGGTTTTCCGGCCTCGTAGTCTCCGGTCACCGGACTGATCGTGCCGATGAGAAACTGATAGACTTCCTCGGACTCCCACTGGTTCTCTTTGTCTTTTCCCTTGGTGGGTACATCGTAGCTGCCGAAGAAAAGATAAACGGCATAAGGATATCCCGGCTGGTATCTCTCCCCAATATATTCATAGAGGGAGTACAATAATGCATCATTTTTCAGTTCGCACTGCCGTAATGCCTCCAATAACTGCATAATGCTGCCCGGTTTCCGGGCTCCCTGATCCAGTCGGTAATTTTTCAGATTCACATTGGTATTGGAATAAGGTACCGTCTTGGCAATATTCAGATTTTTCTCTTTTTCGCTTCCGGACAACTTCAGAAAATGAGTATTAAAAGTACCGTCAATAAACCCTTCTTCGTCCATATAGGCTCCTGCAATTCTGGAAAAACAGTTGCGGGACACGGTCATTCTTCTGGTCAGTTCCAGCATATCTTCTCTGTCTATGTGCATTCTTAACCTCTCACCTTTCCATCATGATAACCATTCAGAGCCATGCGAAACCGCATTCTGCGAATATATCCGATGTAGGATTTTTTCATATTGGACTTTCTTCACAGCAGTCTGCTCTTCGTATTAGCGCTTTGGCTATCCGTATATTCCAGCAAGGACAGCTTTCCATCTGTACAGTCGAGAATCGCAGTTGCGCAGTTGCCCATATGCACACGCCAGAAATCATCCACAGGAATATTCAGAACGAGATTCAGAATACTGCGGTTCACCCCGCCGTGGGCCACCACCAGCACAGTCTCATATGTACCTTCTAATGGCAGCAATACCTGATCTACGAATTCACCGCTTCTTTTATACAGCTGTGCAAAACTCTCTGCTCCCACGGGGGGAATGTAGCTGCCCGGATTAGTAAAAGGCTGGCTGGCAGCATCCTTGATGCTCCGGATGTCCACGCCTTCCCAGGGACCGAAATTCAGTTCTCTGAGTCTTTCGTCTGTGGTGAGGGTGATCTTCCGATCGCCTATGATAGTTTCTGCCGTGCGCTTCGCCCGGATCAGTGGTGAACAAAATGCAATTTCAAACGGAACCTCTTTTAACCGCTCCGCCGCCTCTCGTGCCTGTTCCAGTCCCTGGGCATTGAGTGCAATATCCGTCTGCCCCTGCAAAAGACCAGCCTGATTCCAGTCCGTCTCCCCGTGCCGTACCAAATAGATCTTCATATGTCTGTATCCTCATTCTTCTGTCGTAACTTACTTTTTCTGTCCGGTTTTATCGCTACACCGTTATCCACAGTGGTCTGTTTCAAAATACTACGATTTCCACCGTTCTGTCAACCTGCTCCCGGACGTATACGCAAAAACAGTGGGTTCCGCTCCCGGTTCCCGCAGTCTTTTTCATAATTGCCTATATCGATTTTCTTATTTTTCGATCTCCGCCGTCATAATGGACTTTGCCTTTGATGTCAGTTCCGCACAGTACTCTCCCAGCCGCAGATACACCGGAATCTCTTCCTCCGTCCGGTTTAAAAGCACCACCGTGATCCGCCCGTCCTTTTCAAACGCCGTCACCTCGATCTTATCTGTGTATCTGGTAACACCGATCCGCTGTGCTCCCGCCTTTAGGAAATGTGTAAAATGCCACAGGTGCCCGCGGCTGCGGTATTCCTCAATGTAACGGCAGATATACTCTGCCCAGCGCTTCCGGTATTCCGGCTTTAATTTGCCGCCGTTGTTCCGCTCTCCATTGGTCTTCATGTAGACCGGCGGACTCCAGGGGGGGACAGGAGGATATCCAGCTTCCCGCCGTAAGCTTTCTCCGCCACATCCAGCAGTGGCAGAATGTATTTTTCCACTCTTTCAAAAGAAAAGTGTTCAAAATTCTCATCCGCCTCTTCCCCGTCTGCTTCGTAATGCGCCAGGGAAAAATCGCAGCTGTCTATAGGAATCCGGACACGATAGGTCTCTGTTCTGGCATCTGTCGTTGCAGCGCCTGTTCCTGTTGCTTCATTTGTTCTGCTCTGTCCACATCAGGTCAGCCTGGATACTGCCATGGTTACCGCAAGTACGGTAGATAATAATTTACGCTTCATACACTCGTCCTCCCAATAGGTAAATATTGTTTTTTGTATTTATCATTATCACTGACGGCCGTCTGTTTTATTTGATAATTGAATTCTACCATTAGTTTCCATCAGGCAACAGATAGCAAATTTTCAAAAAGGGGGATTTTTTTCGAATGGAAAAAGGTGGATAATATTACACTGTAAATGGAAAGTTAGTTTGGTGTAAATAGTCCAAAAACGATGAATTCCGTACAAAAAAAGTTCC
>ERZ791579.1831-NODE-1831-length-10664-cov-2.489302_pt1 | contig 10664 bp, 6 predicted proteins | sample MGYA00509968_ERZ791579 | MGnify/ENA primary metagenome ERZ791579 (study PRJEB30046, sample SAMN00791924) | human gut metagenome | study: EMG produced TPA metagenomics assembly of the A metagenome-wide association study of gut microbiota in type 2... | reverse complement strand
TGCTGAAAAGATATTTTCAAAGCGGTACTACTTTCTGCATAGAATGCTGAGAACAATACGATTGGTGTAGTATAAGGTGTGACGACAAATGATCGATCCCCCGGCTCAGCCGGGGGATCGATTGGATCTGGTCTTGCAGATCCCGGGCCTTAAAGAGAACGTATGGAAAAAAGAAATCAGTGTTAAGCGGCGGTGTGCTTCTCGCTGTACTCGTCGTGGATCATGCCTTCGCTTCTTGCGACGGCGATAGTGCTGACAACGTCACCGGTGCAGTTGATGGTGGTGTGCGCGATGTCGATGATTTTATAGATAGCGTTATTGAAACTGTAGATAATATTCTCCACGAGAGAGATGATTATCTTAAAAAGCTCGATATTTTCGCAAAAAAGGTTGAGGAATATCGCTCTACAGAAGAAAGCGTAGGAAGCGTTCTTCTAAGTGCACAAAGACTTGCAGATTCTAATATAAGAGAAGCAAATCATAAGGCAGAAGTAATTCTCAGAGATGCCAAGGCAAAGGCAGATGCTATGGTTAAGGAAGCTAAGGAAAAATCCGACGCTATGATGACAGATGCAAAACAAAAATCTGATAAGCTTCTTGCTGATTCAACAGCAAATAGCCGTCGTGCAATAGCTGCTGGCAACCTTGAACTTGAAAGACAAAAAGAGCTTCTTAAGAAAATTACAGCCGATGTTAAAGCTTTCCAAGCCGTTCTTTTGAAGAGATATAGAGCACAAATTACAGCCGTAAAGAATATTACAGATATTCAGGCACAAATTAGAACTGATGAGGAAATTGATAAGGAATATCCTACACCTAAGAAGGAGATAGTAGCTCCAAAGGCAGAAGAAAAGAAAGCTGAAGAAACCAAGCCTGTCGAAGAAGCTAAAGCTGTTGAAGAAACAAAGCAGGTAGTAGAAGAAAAGCCTGTTGAAATTCCAGTTGAAGAGAAAAAAGCACCAGTTAACGAAGAAATAAAAGAGCCTGTAAGAACACCTGTTGAAACAGTTTTTGCTTCAGTAGAGCATAAAAAAGAAACAATAGAGAAGAAACCAGTTGATGAAGAAATTGAAGATAACATAGACATCAGCTCATCTTCAACGGTAAAAAGAGAGCCTATTGAACAGGCTTCAAGATTTGCAGAGGATAAAGAAGTCAAATTTAATGACTTTAAGTTTGGTTCAGATTTTGATATTCACAGTAAAAAGTGATAATTTTATAAAAAGGGAGCGTAAAAGATAATGGCTCAAGATTATAATAACACACTGAATTTACCTAAAACGGACTTTCCGATGAGGGCAGGACTTCCAAAGTCAGAGCCTCTTATGTTAAAGCATTGGGAAGAATCCTCCGTTTATGAAAAGCTTATGGAGAAGAACGAGGGCAAGCCTCTTTTCGTACTTCACGATGGACCTCCATATGCTAATGGTAATATTCACCTTGGTACAGCACTTAATAAGGTTCTCAAGGATATTATCGTCCGCTATAAAAATATGTCAGGCTTTAAAGCACCCTATGTTCCAGGCTGGGATACACACGGACTTCCAACAGAGCTGAAAGCAAGAAAAAAAGCAGGTGTGGGTAACTCCACAACTATTGACGATATAGAGCTTAGAAAAATCTGCCGTGAGTTTGCACTTGGATATATTGATGACCAGCGTAACCAGTTTAAGCGTCTTGGTGGTATCGGTGAATGGAATAATCCATATATCACACTTCAGCACGAGTTTGAAGCAAAGCAGATTGAGATTTTCTCAGAAATGGCTTGCAAGGGTTATATCTATAAAGGCTTAAAGCCAGTTTACTGGTGTCCTGAGTGCGAAACAGCACTTGCAGAGGCTGAAATTGAATATGCAGAAGACCCATGCCATTCAATCTATGTAAAGTTCAAGGTTACAGACGATATGGGCAAGCTCAAAGCTCTTGGAGCAGACCTTGACAAGACATATTTCGTAATTTGGACAACTACAACCTGGACACTCCCTGCTAATGTAGCTATCTGCGTTGGTCCTCGCTTCAACTATGCTTTGGTCAAGAGCGGTGACGAATATTTCGTTATGGCAGAAGAGCTTTACGCATCTGCATTTGAAGCAGCAGGAATCACAGATTATGAAGTTGTTGGCACAATTATGGGTTCAGAGCTTGAGTATATGAAAACAGCTCACCCATTCATCGACAGAACATCTCTTGTAATCGTTGGCGACCATGTTACTCTTGAAAGCGGTACAGGCTGTGTTCATACAGCACCTGGCCACGGTCTTGACGACTATGAGGTTTGCAGAAATTATCCTGAAATTCCGATTGTTGTACCAGTTGACGCTCATGGCAAGCTTACAGAAGAAGCAGGTCAGTTCGCAGGACTTACAACAGAAGAAGCAAATAAGCCTATCGCACAGCACCTCGAAAAAATTGGTGCATTGTTTGCATTAAAGAAGATTATCCACCAATATCCACACTGCTGGAGATGTAAAAAACCAGTTCTCTTCAGAGCAACAGAACAGTGGTTCTGCTCCGTTGAAGATTTCAAGGACGAGGCAGTAGAAGCAATCAAGGGCGTTAAGTGGATTCCTGGCTGGGGCGAAGACAGAATCATAAATATGGTTCGTGACAGAAAAGACTGGTGTATCTCCAGACAGAGAAAATGGGGCGTTCCGATTCCGATTTTCTTCTGCAAAGAATGTGGTGAACCTTATATAAATAAAGAAGCTATGATGGCTGTTTCCGAGTTGTTCAGACAAGAGGGTTCTGACGCTTGGTTCAAGAAGTCTGCAAGCGAAATTCTCCCAGATGGTACAAAGTGCCCTAAGTGCGGTGGCACAGATTTTGATAAAGAAAAAGACATTATGGATGTTTGGTTCGATTCAGGCGTAACACACGCAGCAGTTTGCGGTCAAAGACCAAACCTCAGAAGACCTGCTGACCTTTATCTTGAAGGTGCAGACCAGTATAGAGGTTGGTTCCAGTCATCACTCCTTACATCTGTTGCAACAACAGGTGAAGCACCATATAAGGCAGTTGTAACTCATGGTTGGGTTGTTGACGGAGAGGGCAAGAAGATGTCCAAGTCACTCGGCAACGGTATTGACCCATCAGATGTTGTCAACGAATATGGTGCAGATATTCTCCGTCTTTGGGTTGCATCATCAGATTATCATGCTGACATCAGAATTTCTAAGGAAATCCTCAAACAGCTTTCAGAAGCATACAGAAAGATTAGAAATACAGCAAGATATATCCTCGGAAACCTCAACGACTTTGAGCCAGATACAGATTCTGTATCTTTAGATAAGCTCCTTCCTATTGATAAGTGGGCTTTGATGAAGCTTGATGAGCTTAATGATAAGGTTCGTGAGGGTTATGAAAGCTTTGAATTCCATCAGGTATTCCATGCTGTTCACAATTTCTGTGTTGTAGATATGAGTAACTTCTACTTTGATGTTCTTAAGGATAGACTTTATACAGAAAAGAGTGACGGTGAACTTCGCCGTGCTGCTCAGACTACAATTTATATCATTCTTGACGCTATGACAAGAATGATTGCTCCAATCCTTGCTTTCACTTCTGATGAAATCTGGAAGTATATGAAGCACAGCAAGAATGACGATGCAGAGAATGTAGTATTCAACTCAATGCCTGAAAAGACAGGTATCAATGCTGATGAAGAATTTATCACAAAGTGGGATAGAATTCACGAAACAAGAGATATTGTTAAGAAAGCAATCGAAGTTGCTGTCAAGGCAAAGGAAATCCGTTCTTCACTCGAAGCAAAGATTACACTCAAATGCACAGGCGAGATGTACGACTTCCTCAAGTCCGTAGAGAGTGAGCTTACAGCTGCATATATCGTTTCTGAAATTGAAATCGTAAATGATGAGAGTGCAACAGAGCTTAAGGTTGAAGTATCTCACGCAGCAGGTGAAAAGTGCGAGCGTTGCTGGTGCTTCAGCAACACAGTTGGCAAGAATCCTAAGCACATCACACTTTGTGAGCGTTGTGCAAAAGTTCTTGAATAATCGCATATAATATAGTATAATTAATTCGCTCCAACCCATAAATTTGGAGCGAATTTTTATTATATGTTTAAAGCTTTTGACAGAACTCATTTATATTTGGGAGGAGTTATTTTGGCAGCAATTATTACGGCGGTAATTTCCGCAGTTCTTGTTATTATTGACCAAGTTATAAAATATTTCGTCTTAGGAAATCTACAGAGTGGAGATAATGTTCCGTTCATAGGTAATCTTCTTACACTCACATATGTTGAAAACCGAGGTGCTGTTTTTGGCATTATGCAGAATATGAGTTGGATTTTTGCGATTATTACAATTCTTATGGTTGCACTTTTCTTTTATGTAATTATCAAGAAGAAAATCACCAATAAGCTATTCCTTACAAGTGTAACGCTTATCATAGGTGGTGGAATAGGAAACCTAATAGACCGACTTTTCAGAGGCTTTGTTGTAGATTATTTACAGCTTTCATTCTTTCCGCCAGTATGCAATTTTGCCGATTATTGTATAACAATAGGTGCAGTGCTTATGGTTGTTTTTGTACTGTTTTTCAGCGATAAAAAAGATGATAAGCCAAAGAGGATAGATTCTGATGAGTGAGATAATTTTAACTGCTGATATTTCTGATGAGGGGATAAGACTTGATAAGTTCATATCGGATAATTCTGAGCTTTCTCGTTCGCTTGTGCAGAACATTATTGAAACAGGTAGCGTAACTGTTAATGGCAAGGCTGTTGCAAAAAGCTGTAAGCTTAAAAATGGCGATAGAATTTGTTTCAGCGAGCCTGAACCCGAACAGCTTGAGATTGAACCACAGAATATTCCGCTCGATATTCGCTATGAAGATGATGATTTACTTGTTGTCAATAAGCCAAAGGGAATGGTTGTTCACCCAGCCCCAGGCAATAATGATTCAACACTTGTAAATGCCTTGCTTGCATATTGCGGTGACTCACTTTCTGGAATAAATGGTGTTCTCAGACCGGGTATTGTGCATCGAATAGATAAAGATACAAGTGGTTTGCTGATAGTTGCAAAGAATGATTTTGCACACAGAGGACTCGCTGAACAGATTAAGGAACACAGTTTTACAAGAAAATATCAGGCGGTTGTTTATGGTAATTTGAAAGAGGATAATTTCACCGTAGATTTACCAATAGGCAGACACCCAAAAGATAGAAAAAAGATGGCTGTAACCTATAAAAATAGTAAAAATGCGATTACCCATGTAAAGGTTCTTGCGAGATATAATGGTTTTACTCATATTGAGCTTACTTTAGAAACAGGCAGAACGCATCAAATCAGAGTTCATATGGCACAGCTTGGACACCCTGTTGCTGGAGATATTGTATATGGACCTGCAAAAAATCCGATAAAGTCCTTGAATGGCCAATGTTTACACGCATATTATATCAGCTTTGAGCATCCAAGAGATAAGCGTATAATAACAGTAGAAACCGAATTGCCAGAATATTTCCAAAAATTTTTGGATACTTTAATTAGCTAACGAATTTCCAAAATTCTAATAAGATATTTAAAAGTTTCGCTCAAGCCTTTTGTGGGTTTTAATGGCAAAGTTTTTAATATTTTTAAAAGATACAAGGCTTGATTTTCGAGCTTTGTATCTTTTTTGTGCTTTAAGGCAAAAAGTATCAAATTTCGACAAAAGTTTTTCTCAATGGATTATAAAAATTGCAATTTTTTAAGAAAAATATGTTATTATTTTGTAGTAATTTCAAGATTTTTGTAATTTTATTGTTACAAATTTGCCTGAATTACTTGAAATGATAAGAGAGTTGTTATATAATTGTAATGGATTAAATTTAATAAGGAGAGTTTCTATATGCACGCAAAAAGGTTAGCACCAGAAGTTAAGCCGTCGAAACCACAATTTGCACTAAGAACTAAAATTATTGCTTCTTTTTGTGCGTTTATGCTTGCAGCTTCTGTGACAGTTACAGCTATACCGACAACCACCGCAGATGCCAATACATATGTTATGGCAACTTCTACAGTATATCTTAATGTGAGGGAGTCGGCAACAACATCTTCAGCTGTCATTACTACGATAGACCCAGACACCAAGGTTACTATTATTGATAATAAAGATAGTGAATGGGTTCATGTTAAGCTGAGTGACGGAAGAACAGGTTATTGCTTTGCAGAATATCTTGAAATAGATGAAGTTTCTATTAAGCTTTCATTATCCTCAAGAGATCTTGCGATAGGAAGTACCAGAGGCATAAGCGTTAAATCAACTTGTGATAAGAGCAAGATTGTATGGACAAGTTCTAATAAGAAGATTATGACTGTCGATAGTAACGGAATTATGAAAGGCGTTTCAGCGGGAAAGGCTATATTAACCGCTACAAATCCACTTACTGGAGGTAGTGCAACAGCCAAAATTACTGTTAAAAAACCTGATTATGATAAGGTTTATATTGATAATCCGCCAAAGGAGATTTCAATAGGAAGTTCAGTTAAGATTAACGCAAGAGCCTCTAAAGAGGGCGGAAAGGTTTATTACAATATTTCCGATTCAAGCATAGCAAAAATTTCATCAACAGGTGTTGTTACAGGTCTTAAAGCTGGCAAGGTGAAAATAAGAGCTAATGATAGCACAGGAACAATTTCAAAATGCATTTATATTAATATTGTAGAACCAGTTGCAACAAGTGTTTCACTTTCACCCTCAAACGCTAAGGTTGCAGTTGATGCGAAAAAAACATTAACTGCTAAGGTTTCACCAGTTGCTGCTGATGTTACTTATAAATCATCAGACCCGACAACAGTTAGGGTTGTTCAGTCTGGTGAATATAAGGGTATGAGCGAAGGTACTGCAACAATATCAGCTTCAAATTCACAAGGCAAGATTCTTGCAACAACTAAGATTACAGTTAAGTATCCTGATTATAGTTCAATTTCACTTACAAATTCACCAACATCTGTTACAGTTGGAAAAATCTTTAATGTAGGAGCTAAAACATCAACAGGAAGTGGCAACATCTATCATAGGTCAAGTGATACATCGGTTGCAACAATTTCAGCAGATGGTACTGTTAAGGCACTCAAAGAGGGTGTAGCAAGAATCTATTCATATGATGATACAGGTTCTGTTTATAACAATTTCAATCTTAAAGTTGTACCAAATTCAAGCGTTACACTTTCTAAGACATCAGCTTCAATATCAAGAGGCGAAAATGTTAAGCTTACCGCAACAGTCAAGCCTTCAGGCTCAGTAATATGGAGTTCAAGCAATACATCAGTTGCAACAGTAAGAAATGGTGTTGTCAGTGGTCTTAGAAATGGTACAGCAACAATTACAGCTAAAACCTCTGCTGGGGCAACAGCAAGCTGTAAGGTTACAGTTAAAGATGTTTACTCAAACGGCAGGATTTCACTTAATCAAAATTCCGCAACAGTAAACAGAACAAGAACACTTTACCTCGAAGGTTATGCTTCATCAGGAATAACATGGACAAGTAGTGACCCTTCAATAGCAACTGTTTATGATGGCTTTGTTACAACAAAAGAAGTTGGTCAGGTTGCTATTACAGCCAAAGATTCAAGTGGAAATAAATCAGTTTGTGTAGTAAATGTTCTTGCAGCTACTCCACTGAAATTCACTTATACAAATCCAAATTCCGCAACGCTTAATTCAACAGTAACCTTCGTTGCTATTACAGATAAGAAACGCACAGCTGTTAAATTCAATGTTACTATTGGTGATAAAACATATGTTGTCAATGCTACTTCTAAAACAGAAGATGGCAATGATTACATATGGAAGGGTACTCTTAAGATGACAAAGGCAGGAACATTTAACTATACTGCTTACGCATATCTTAATAATAAATGGAGTACTTGTAGCGATGCTAAAGGAACAGTATTTGTTTCTAAGGTTACAAGTAAGAGTTCAACAGCTATTCAGAACCTCAGAGCAAGTAATGATTTGATTTCATTTATCGCAGAAAAAGAAGGTTTCCTCTCTCATTATGAGCGTGACCAAATGGCATATGACCCAGTTCCAACAATTGGATATGGTGTAGTTGTTTATCCAGGTGATATTTTCTATAATTCACTCACAAAGAACGAAGCTTATGCTTGGTTGGTTAAGGAGGTTAATGAGGGTGCTTATACAAGTGCAGTAAATAGATTTTCTAAGAACAACAACATAAAAATAAATCAATATCAATTTGATGCTCTTGTAAGCTTCTCATATAACCTTGGCACAGGCTGGACATATGGTGGTTGGGATATTTACGATTTACTAACATCTTATAGCGACCTTAATCATGTCAATCAAACAAAGCTCGTAAATACATTTGCAGTTTATCATCATGCAGGAGGTCAACTCTATTGGGGACTATATTATAGAAGAATAGACGAGGCTGAGATGTTCCTTAAAGGAGATTATATTTCAGATGGCTATAAGAATAAATATGGTTTCAATATAAGCACCTGTTGTGTTTAAAATTTAAAATTTATTAAAAGGAAAATCACGATTGTTGATTTTCCTTTTTTATTTATATCTGAATTTTTAAAATTAAAAGCTTCATTTAATTTTTTTAAGTCTATTTTGAATTATAAAAATAATGTTGAAGGTTTATATTATATATTGAAAAATCTGTTTAAATTTGATATTATAAATTGGGTAGTGTATATATTTTATGAACTTTGTTTCAGGAGGGGAAATATTAATGATAAATAAAATTCATGATGAAGAAATAAGAATTTTAATTTCTGATAGCAATCCTGAAAATCGTAAGGCTTTTTCTAAAGCTCTTAAAGAAAAATATTTGATTATAGAGGCAGAAAATGGCGCTGAAACATTACGCGTTTTGGTCGAAGAGAATTATAGTATAGACCTTATGATTATTGCTAATAAGCTTTCTGATAAAACACTTGTTGATATTCTTAAAGATTTAAAAAATAACTACTATTTGGAAGATATTCCTGTTATGCTTATTGCGGACGGTATTCAGGAAGATATTCAAGATATTTATGATATGGGTGTTCTCGATTGCATTTCAACTGATATGACTAAGGAGGCTATTCTCAGAAGAGTTGAAAATGCTTTAATGCTTACTATAAAACAAAGAAGTTTTATACACATTATGCGTGAGCAAAAGAAAGAATTTATAGATGGTGATATTCAAATTCAAAATATAGACCAACTCACTGGAACATTTAACATTGATGGTTTTCGTAAGCGTGCAAAATATCTTATAGAGCATAATCCAAACGAAAGTTACGCTGTATGGTTTTGCGATATAAAGAAATTCAAATTTGTAAACGACTTGTTTGGATATGAAATTGGTGATAGACTTATAAGATATTGGACTGGGCTTGTTGTCAAGCTTCTTGGAGATAATGAAGCTTGTGGAAGATTTTCTGGCGATACCTTGGTTTCACTTACAAAATTTAGAGGTGAAGAAGATATTCGCAAAAACTTTGAAATGGTTTGTGAAAAAGTCGGAAACTATCTTATAAGACCTGGCGTCAATTATAGTGTAGAGATTGCAGCAGGTATATATAAACTAAAGCCCGAGGATATGAGCAATCCAAATATAAATCAAATGATCGACTGGGCAAATGTTGCACAAAAAAGTGTTAAAAATATCAGCGGAAATCAGCTTGGAATTTTTGGTAAAGAGATGTGGTATAAACAATGGAGAGAACTTGTGATAAGTCAAAGCATAGAAAGTGCTTTAGAAAACGGTGAAATTTCCGTATGGCTTCAGCCACAGTTTAATTTTGTTACAAATAAAATTATTGGTGCAGAGGCTCTTTGCAGATGGACACATAATTCATTAGGTTGGATTTCTCCAGGAGAGTTTATACCTATTTTGGAAAGAACAGGACAAATCTCACAGCTTGATTACTATATTTGGGAGCAGGCTTGCAAACTTATGAGAAAATGGCTCGACCAAGGAAGTTTTATTCCTGTTTCTGTTTCTGTCAATATTTCACGAATTGATTTGCTTGATGATAAAATAGATAATCGTCTTGTTGGCTTACTTGAAAAATATAATATTCCGGCATCTATGTTAAGGCTCGAAATTACAGAAAGTGCATATATGAGCAAACCAGAGGTTCTTATAGATATTGTCAATAAGCTTCATGAGCTTGGGTTTACTGTTGAAATGGACGATTTCGGAAGTGGATATTCATCCCTTGCAGCTTTAAACCGTATGCATTTCGATACGATCAAGCTGGATAAAAGTCTTGTCGATTACATAGGGGACGATAACGGAGAGAAATTGTTAAACTCAATTACAAAGCTGGCACAGAGTTTTGGCATGGAAATTACGGCAGAGGGTGTTGAGACGGTAGAGCAGCTGATGTTTTTGTGCAATCTGGACTGTGATGATATTCAGGGATACTATTTTTCGCGTCCACTGCCGGTAAAAGAATATGAAGAATGTTTAAAAGAAGCGTGCATGTAATATGCTTCGCGCTCATACAATATAACAATCGATACCATGGAGGTACAGGGTGAGCGCAAAGACGAGGATCGTGGTCCTTCATATGAAGGAGGTTATCTATACAGCGATATTTGTCGGACTTGGGATCGTACTGGTCATATTGCTGCTTTTCATGTTTTTACCTAAAAAACAGAAGGGCGATGCAGAGCCAACGATGCAGTATACG
>ERZ791579.1830-NODE-1830-length-10664-cov-11.919125_pt1 | contig 10664 bp, 8 predicted proteins | sample MGYA00509968_ERZ791579 | MGnify/ENA primary metagenome ERZ791579 (study PRJEB30046, sample SAMN00791924) | human gut metagenome | study: EMG produced TPA metagenomics assembly of the A metagenome-wide association study of gut microbiota in type 2... | reverse complement strand
TGGCCATCGAAGCCGACTCGACCTTCGGGGAACCTTACGCCACCGCCGGCATGAAGGGACTCGCGGCGGCGAGGGCTATCGGGCTGCTCTCTTACCGGGGGCCGGAAGGCTACGACCTCTCGCAGCAGGACGAGAGCGACGACTTCTCCTCTCACCGGGCCTGCACCTACCAGCAGTACCAAGGAGAAAAGCTCTGCCGGCGTTATAATGCCTACTCCTATTACAAGATCCTCAACGCTTTCGACACGCACGACGTCGGCTACCAGCGCGGAGGCGTGGCAGCGGCGCTGCAACGAATCACGGCCGAATGTCTGGTCGTCGGCATTTCGACCGATATCATCTTCACCGTGCCCGAAATGCAGGCGCTGCACCGGATGCTGCCGCGCAGCACCTACCATCAGATCGACTCCCCGTTCGGACACGACGGGTTTCTGGTCGAGCACGAACAACTGAACCGAATCCTCAACCCTTTCATCCATCCAACCCATGAATAAGATCAAAATCGGCCTTTTCGGCTTCGGCGTAGTCGGACAAGGCATCTTCCAGGTACTCAGCAAATCCCGCAACGCCCATGCGGAAATCGTCAAGATCTGCGTGCGGTCGAACAAACCCCGCAGCATCGACGCGTCCTATTTCACGACCGATCCGGAAGTGATCCTCTCCAATCCGGAGATCGACCTGATCGTGGAGGTGATCGACGATGCGGCGGCCTCCTACAAAATCGTCAAGGCGGCCCTCCAGAAAGGCATCCCCGTCGTTTCGGGCAACAAGGCCATGCTCGCCCGCCACCTGCCGGAGCTGATCGACCTGCAAAAGAAACACAATGTGGCACTGCTGTACGACGCCTCGTCGTGCGGCTCGATCCCCGTGATCCGCAACCTCGAGGAGTACTACGACAACGACCTGCTGCTCGAAGTCAAAGGCATCCTGAACGGTTCGTCCAACTACATCCTTTCGCGGGTGTTCGACCACCAGGAGTCCTACGACGCGGCGCTGGCCCAGGCCCAGGCATTGGGATTCGCCGAGAGCGATCCTTCGTTCGACATCGAAGGCTACGACTCGCTCTTCAAATTAGTCATCATTACCGTTCACGCGCTCGGAGTGTATGTCCATCCCGACCGGATCTTCACCTACGGCATCTCGACTATCCACGACTCGGACATCCGGTACGCCCGCGAAAAAGGGGTCAAGATCAAACTGGTCGCCCAAGTGGTCAAGGTCAGCGACCGGAAGTTCACGATGTTCGTCATGCCCGAATTCGTCACCCCCGGCAAATACATCTACAGCGTCGATGACGAATACAACGGCGTGGTGATCCGGGGCGAATGCTACGACCGCCAGTTCATGTTCGGCAAGGGCGCCGGCAGCCTGCCTACCGCCTCGTCGATCCTGAGCGACATCATGGCCCGTCAGCACGACTACCGGTACGAATACAAGAAACAGCACTACCTCGACCGTCCGGAGTACACGACCGACGTGGAGCTGAAAGTTTATGTGCGATACACGGAAACCGACGTACTGAAAATCCTCCACTTCGACCGCATCACCGAGCAATATCGGGGCGAGGACGGCAATTACGTGATCGGCTACATCCGCCTTTCGGAGCTGCTCGCCAAGCGGGAAGTACTGCGGGGCAAGGACGTTTTCATGGCCGATTTCCAGAGCTTCTTCCAAGAGCTGGATCGTTAGAGCCAAAAGACAGGCCGCCATCGAACGAACGCCTCCCGAATTTCAGATTCGGGAGGCGTTCGTTTTTCAGAGCCACAAACTATTTACTCGAACGGGACCATCGCCTCCGCCGCATCGTAATCGGCATTGGTGAAGACATAAGTCCAACGCTCTTTAGGTTGACGACCGTTACCCCTCAAATCCTCGAATACATAATTATCATCGATCGAAGGGTCGTAATGTGCGTCGTAATTCGGAGGGTACGACCGACCGTCGTCCTGGTAATAACGGACACCATAAGTGAATCCAAGCCTCCCATCGTCGAAAATAATCGTCATTTTCCAAATGTAACTTGAAGGAACGGGGCAAACACCCATACCATTATCCATCGCAGTAAAACTTTCTCCAGGCAGTATCACTTCATTTTTGAACTCACACCCTAAATCGGATTCTACGAAAAGAGTGATCTTATGATCGCTGTCGTTGACCCACACAAAATAACTGATTGCATTGTAATCGGTATTGCAACCTGCCGGAGTCCCTGCGGTAAATATCGCCGACAACGCAAAAAATAAGAATTTCCTCATAAACCCATTTTTATATATAACCGTTACGTTGAAGCCAGCTACGCTCGTAAAAAAGAAATTCATTTATTTGATTTTCTGTAAAATATGACCCTGTATACTTACGAAGTGCACTTTCAAAATCATTCCAGGTTCTATAGGCTCCAAACAAATTCACCACGAATTGAGGCATCTTAATTTGATCGTAGCAGCGAGAAGGATAGCCAACACCCTGGTTGTAATCATCCACCAAATCGACAAACAAAGGAGTATAATAATTATTGGTTGTATTTTGATAATCCCATTCTTGCCTTGCTTGACCTGTTATATCCGAGTTTAGAGATGTTTTTTTCCAACCCTGATTTAAATAATATGCTTCTCCCATATGCCATCCGGCATAAGAAGCATAACTTTCGAGCAATATATTCCAAGTACCATCGTACGCACTGAATGTGCCGCCACGCAAATGAAATTGACAATAATGTCCCAATTCATGCAAAGTGGTTCCTATTAGTCTCGGATGATTATTCCTGTTACAATTGCCAACTTGTATAAAAGGCATTCTCCCCACAGAAGTCGGCCAATAATTAAATCGGCCTTGCCACCCACCAGGATCAACGGCTAATGCAACTATTGATATTCTGTTATTAACAAAAGTAGAAATTATAAAATCGTGTTCGCCATAATGATAAAAATTGACTGCACGATGAATTTCGTAGCGGGGATCCGGAGCCGAAGAAGAGTTAATATTAAAGTTCAAATCTTTACCACTTCTTAATTCTCCATAAATTCCCTTTATTTCCTCTATCCGTCCTCCTTCCTCAGAACCCTTGACAATCGTCCATTTTTCGTGCTGAAAAACAAAACTTACCGTTGCCTGGTTGTCGATCAATTTATTGTTGATAGCATAATATCCAGTTTTGTCTGTATAAACCTCCTCAATATTCGAACCCAGTGTAAAACGGATTTTTAGATTCTCTAGCGGTACATAACGCTTTAAATGAGTATCGTAACATAGTACTTTTCCGCGCGGGAATCCACCTGGTAAATGTCTCTCTTCATCTAAAGCCAAAGCAATGGCTTCTTGCTCCAAAATTTGTATTGCCTCCGCACTCAATCCATTCTCACCAAGAGTAATATATTTAGGGAGGAAAACTTCATAAAGGATTTCAAAATCCATTTCAACAGGGAACGTTTTTTCGACAGGCCAAACGGCATATAATACAGGCAATATAATTGTCACAGGCTCCACTGGTCCATCCTTAATCATACCGCCCTCGTAAGTCACAGAATAACGCCTCTCCTCATCTTCCTCGCAAAACTGTGTCCGGGATTTCGAAAACACAAGACTCTGGGTCGCCTCATCAGGTAATGACGTATAATTGAAAGGCGTATACGCGATCTTGATCTGCTCGTCCAGTTCAAGGCTTCGTTGTTCCTCTTCCGTTTTTGGAAAAATTTTCAAGGCATAGTGGGTAGCTTTCAGTTTCAACTGCGTTTTGGCAGTTGCTGAGAATTCTTTTCGCACACTCCGCGCGCTTGCTGCAAACTCATCAGATGCCCTGACAATTTTCGATTCACCCGATACTATATTGTCGTACGCCTGCTGAAAGTTCTCAAGCCTGTACGGATCATTCTGCGGCCGGATCCAAGACTGTGTCTCTATGATACACCGCATCCGCCAACTCAATTTCGGTCGTAACAGTAGCTAACATTTGTTTCGGCGAAATTTCGTCCAACAAATCTTCTTCATAATTAGCACAACCATAAGTGCCGATTAACAAGATACCACCAATTAAAATATATAGTAATAATTTTTTCATAAGCATAATATTTAGGATTAGATGGTCAAAACATAAATGCCGTTCATGTGTATTGCAATATATTATATAAAATTTGAAAATCAAAATTATCCGAAAATAATATTTACTCTCTTTTTTATACTTATTTGTTTGTGAACATACGGGTAATAACCTATCTTTGCGACGGAAATTTCGTTTAACATTCTATTATTCCGACATGCCTCTTACCAATAACGTAATGATTGTCAGACACAAGTTGCTGACCAATCTCATCAAATTGTGGAAAGACAACCAGCTCGTCGAGCGAATCGACCGCTTGCCGATCGAATTGAGTCCCCGTACCTCACGGGTTTTGGGTCGCTGCTGCGTACACAAGGAGCGCGCCGTGTGGAAATACAAATCTTTCCCGCTGATGGGTTTCGACATGTCCGACGAAACCGACGAACTCACCCCGCTGTCCGAATATGCCCGCAAAGCCCTGGAGCGCAAAGGGCAGCAGCAGAAAGACAATATTCTCTGCGTAATCGACGAAGCCTGCTCGTCGTGCGTGCAGACCAACTACGAGATCACCAACCTCTGCAAAGGTTGCGTGGCCCGGGCCTGTGCCACCAACTGCCCGAAAAACGCCATCGAATTCAATCGTGCCGGCAAAGCGGTCATCAACCACGATCTCTGCATCAGTTGCGGCATCTGCCACAGCAACTGCCCCTACCATGCCATCGTCTATATGCCCGTACCGTGCGAAGAGGCCTGCCCCGTAAAGGCGATTACCAAGGACGAACGCGGCGTGGAGCATATCGATGAGAGCAAATGCATCTACTGCGGCAAGTGCATCAACAGTTGTCCGTTCGGAGCGATCTTCGAAATTTCGCAGGTGTTCGACGTGCTGCAGCGTCTGCGCGAAGGAGAAAAGATGGTCGCCGTCGTCGCTCCGGCCATTCTCGGACAATACAACGCCCCCACGGAAAAAGTATATGGCGCGATTAAGGCCATCGGTTTCGAGGACGTGATCGAAGTAGCGCAGGGCGCCATGGAAACCATCCGCAATGAAGGTGCGGAACTCGAAGAGAAAATTGAGGAGGGACAGGCGTTCATGACCACCTCCTGCTGTCCTTCGTGGGTCGAACTGGCCAACAAGCATATCCCCGAGATGAAGCCCTTCATTTCGAGCACCGGATCGCCGATGTATTACGCCGCGCGGATCGCCAAGGAGAAACACCCCGACGCGCAAGTGGTCTTCATCGGCCCGTGCGTAGCCAAACGCAAGGAGGCACGCCGCGACGAATGCGTCGATTTCGTGATGACCTTCGAGGAGATCAACTCCATTTTCGACGGCCTGGGTATCGAAGTCGCAACCACCGATCCGTTCCCCATTCCGTTCGTTTCGACCCGGGCCGCCCACGGCTTCGCACAGGCCGGAGGCGTGATGGGCGCCGTACAGCTCTTCCTGGCGGACAACAACCGGCCGCAGGTCGAAGGCATCCAGGTCTCCAACCTGAACAAGAAAAACGTATCCCTGCTCCGCGCCTATGCCAAATCGGGCAAAGCCCCGGCCAAGTTCATCGAGGTCATGGCCTGCGAAGGCGGATGTATCACGGGTCCCAGCACCCACAACCTGCACGATGCCGGTAAACGGCAATTCGCGAAGGAACTGGCTAAACGCTAAATCCGACGGGGCTATGAAAGAGCTCGTCGATCAGTTGAAACGCAACCGCACCCTTTCCCCGGAAGAGTTGCGCCTTCTGCTGACCGATGCGTCCCCCGAAGAGAGAGAATACCTGCACAGGGCGGCCCGCGAGGTCGCCCGTGTGCATTTCGGAAACGGAGTTTTCGTTCGGGGGCTGATCGAAATCAGCAATTACTGCCGCAACGACTGCCGCTACTGCGGCATTCGACGCAGCAATCGTCTGGCAGAACGCTACCGTCTGACCCCGGAAACCGTACTGGCCTGCTGCGAAGAGGGCTACCGGCTGGGATTCCGGACATTCGTACTTCAGAGCGGAGAAGACCCGGCTCTGAACGACGAACTGCTGACCGGATTGATCCGGGAGATGCGTCGCCGCTGGCCCGACTGCGCCATCACCCTCTCGCTGGGGGAACGGACAGAAGCCTCCTACCGGGCGTTGTTCGAAGCGGGCGCGAACCGTTACCTGCTGCGGCATGAAACGATCACTCCCGATCACTATCGTTGGCTCCATCCCGTCCGGATGTCCCTCGATCACCGCATCGAATGCCTGCACACCCTCAAAAAGATCGGCTACCAGACCGGTACGGGCATCATGGTCGGCAGCCCGGGACAAACGGTGGACGATCTGGTCCGGGATCTGCTTTTCATCCGGGAGTTCGAACCCCAGATGATCGGTATCGGACCTTTCATCCCGCACCGCGACACCCCCTTCGGCCACGAACCGGCCGGAAGCGTCGAACGAACGCTCACCCTGCTGTCGATTCTGCGGCTGATGCGTCCCGCAGCACTGATCCCTTCGACCACCGCGCTCGCCACCCTCTCGGGCGACGGCCGGATGCGGGGTATTTTGGCCGGTGCCAACGTGGTGATGCCCAACCTTTCGCCGCCGGACGAACGGTCGAAATACAACCTCTACGACGGCAAGGCCGCCTTCGGTGCCGAAGCTGCCGAAGGATTGGCCGCTCTGGAGCGGGAGCTCAACGAAATCGGCCGCCACATCTCGTGGAGCCGGGGAGATTATCAAGAATAGCTTATAAAAACACAAAGATATGTACCAAGTCGCATCCTCCAAGGCGGAGGAGTTCATCCATGACGGAGAAATCGTCGAAACGCTGGCTTACGCCCGCGAAAATCGTGCGAACCGCCCCCTGATCGAGGCGATCCTGCAAAAAGCGGCCGAAGGCAAAGGGGTCACGCACCGCGAAGCGGCCGTGCTGCTCGAGTGCGAACTCGAAGACCTGAACCAACGCATGTTCACGCTGGCCAAACAGATCAAGGAGAAAATCTACGGCAACCGTATCGTAATGTTCGCGCCGCTCTATCTGTCGAACTACTGCATCAACGGCTGCGTATATTGCCCGTACCACCAGAAAAACAAAACCATTCCGCGCCGCAAGCTCACCCAGGAGGAAATCCGCCGCGAGGTAATCGCCCTGCAGGATATGGGTCACAAGCGTTTAGCGCTGGAGGCGGGCGAAGATCCGCGCAACAATCCGATCGAGTACATTCTCGAATCAATCAAGACCATCTACTCCGTACATCACAAGAACGGAGCGATTCGCCGCGTGAACGTGAATATCGCGGCTACGACGGTCGAGAACTACCGCAAGCTGCGCGATGCAGGCATCGGCACCTACATTCTCTTTCAGGAGACCTACAACAAAACCGCTTACGAAGCGCTCCACCCCACCGGTCCGAAGAGCGACTACGCCTACCACACCGAAGCGATGGACCGCGCGATGGAAGGCGGCATCGACGACGTAGGCATCGGTGTACTGTTCGGTCTGAACACCTACCGGTACGATTTCACGGGACTGCTCATGCACGCCGAGCACCTCGAAGCCCGCTTCGGCGTCGGCCCCCACACCATCAGCGTACCCCGCATCTGCCCGGCGGACGACATCGACACCAAGGACTTCCCGGATGCCATTTCGGACGAGATCTTCCGCATGAGAATGCCACAAAGAAGAGTTTGATTATACTCGACGAAATCGGCAGAGGTACATCGACATATGATGGAATGAGTATAGCAAAGGCTGTTCTTGAATATGTTACGGACAAGCATAAAATCGGTGCAAAAACTCTGTTTGCAACGCATTATCACGAACTGACAGAGCTCGAAAATACTCTTGATGGCGTTAAAAATTACAATATTGCCGTTAAAAAGCGCGGCGATGACATAACATTTTTACGCAGAATTGTACGCGGCGGTGCCGACGGCAGCTACGGTATAGACGTGGCAAAGCTTGCCGGCGTACCGGAAAGCGTTGTAAGAAGGGCGCGAGCTATTCTTAAATCACTTGAGGCAGAGGGAATTCCAAAAAAAGAATTCCGTGATGATAATAAGTCCGAATCCGGCAGTGATTTTCAGCTTTCGTTCGAGCAAAACAATAACGATGAAATCCTAGACGAACTTAAAGCGTTGGATGTCAATACTCTTACTCCGATTGAAGCTATGTCAAAATTATACGAACTTTCAAATAAAGCAAAGCAATAGGTGTTATTATGCCGAAAATTAACCGATTACCCAAAAGTATATATGAACTGATTGCCGCCGGAGAGGTTGTTGAACGACCGGCTTCGGTTGTCAAAGAGCTTGTTGAAAATTCAATCGACGCAGGCGCAAAAGACATTACGGTCGAAATACAAAACGGCGGAATCAAGTACATACGTATAACCGACAACGGCTGCGGAATTTCTCGCGAGGATGTACCGCTTGCATTTACAAGTCATGCGACAAGTAAAATATCAAGGGAAGAGGACCTTTTTTCAATAGGTACACTTGGCTTTAGAGGTGAGGCGCTTGCCTCAATTTCGGCTGTTTCGCATACCGAAATGCTCACAAGGACAAATGACAGTAATATAGGCACAAGAATGACCGTATCAGGCGGTGAATTTTCAAAATGTGAGGATGCAGGCTGTCCTGTCGGTACAACAATAGTTATAAGAGACCTTTTTTACAACACTCCCGCAAGAATGAAATTTTTAAAAACAGATCGTTCGGAGGGAATGGCTGTTGCGGGAATCGTGGATAAAATCGCACTTTCACATCCCGAAATATCTTTTAGATTTATTAAAGACGGTAAGCAACTTTTATGCACTTCCGGAAACGGTGAGCTCTATTCAGCGATATATTCGGTATTCGGTAAAGAGTTTGCCGAAACATTGATTCCTGCATCATATGACATAAACGGAATAACCGTTCGCGGTTATATATCCAAACCTTTTAATTCACGCGGCTCAAATTCAATGCAGACTTTTTTTGTAAACGACAGATTTATAAAAAGCAGAACTGCGTGCGCCGCGCTTAACGAGGCGTACAAAAACTCCGTTATGGTAGGGCGATATCCTGCTTGTGTTTTGTTTATTACAACGCCTCCTCAGGCTGTTGATGTTAATGTCCATCCCGCCAAAACCGAGGTTCGCTTTTCAAATGAAAAAGCGATTTTTGACGTAATTTATTATGCGGCGAAAAATGCGTTGAACGGTGATGATTCAAGGCCGCAGGCAAGCTTTAAACGCAATGAATTGCTTGAGCCTGCAAAATCAGAGCCCGTACAGGAAAGACTTATAATTGATGAGACTTCGCCTGTCGCATCTAGTTCCGATATCGGTTATAATTCTTTCGCGGAGAAACACCGGAATGCTTATATTCCGAATAAACCGCAACAAATTTTTTACGACAGCGGAAAAACGGATTACAATAAAAGCAATGATGACGACATAATAGATTTGTCGATAAGAACAGCTGTACCGACTCAGCCTGCTACGCCTCCGATAAGCGAAAACAAAACGGAAATATCCGAAGAGTTCGGAGTTAAAATTGTTGATGACAATGAAAAGGCTGTGAATATATGTTATATCGGCGAAGCATTTAAGACATATATATTTGCCGAATTTGACGGAAAGCTTATAATAATAGATAAGCATGCGGCTCATGAAAGAATGTTGTTTAACAAGCTGAAAAAAGAAAACGGAAAAAACGGCAGCCAAATGCTTTTGTCTCCTATAAGCGTTACTTTGAGTAAAGAAGAGTATACTGCAATATTGGAGAATATAGATACCGTGAGAGAGAGCGGGTTTGAAATTGACGATTTCGGTGAAGGAACCGTGATTGTCAGGGCTTGTCCTTTAAATCTTGAAAAGGAAAATATTGTTTCTTTGATTACTGAAATAGCAGGATATTTGCTCAAAAATCAAAGAGACATTTTGCCCGAGAAACTCGATTGGATTTATCACTCAATAGCGTGCCGAGCCGCTATTAAGGCAGGTAACGATAACAGCGACTATGAGCTAATGCGTTTTGTAAAAAAATTGCTTACCGACAATGATGTCAGATATTGTCCTCACGGCAGACCTGTTATTGTTGAAATGACAAAGTATGAATTAGATAAGCAATTCGGGAGAATCCAGTAATGGATAAAATTAAAATATTGGTAATTGTCGGTCCGACCGCTTCGGGAAAAACGGCACTTTCGATATCCTGTGCCGAAAAGTTTGGTGGTGAAATTGTATCTGCGGACTCAATGCAAATATATGAGGGCTTGGATATAGCTACTGCTAAGCCGACCGCAGATGAAATGCACGGCATAAAGCATTATATGATAGGCTTTTTGCCTGCCGATAAAACATACAGTGTAGCAGATTATGTCTGTGATGCGGGAAAGTATATTAAAGATATTCATGTGCGTGGGAAATTACCTATAATCGTCGGAGGTACCGGGCTTTATATTGACAGTCTTGTAAATAATATAAAATTTACACAGTCGCCTACCGACAATGAATTACGTGTAAAATTACAAACGGAATGTGAAGAAAAGGGGAGCGAAGCTATGCTGTCAAAGCTTCGTGCGATTGACCCGGATTATGCCGCTTCGCTACACCCTAACAATGTCAAAAGAATAATTAGGGCTTTGGAAATTTATTATTCTACGGGAGAAAATA
>ERZ791579.1814-NODE-1814-length-10732-cov-4.178327_pt1 | contig 10732 bp, 16 predicted proteins | sample MGYA00509968_ERZ791579 | MGnify/ENA primary metagenome ERZ791579 (study PRJEB30046, sample SAMN00791924) | human gut metagenome | study: EMG produced TPA metagenomics assembly of the A metagenome-wide association study of gut microbiota in type 2... | reverse complement strand
TCGTTTTCTGCTTTTAAGGGATAAATCAAAAATTAACCTGTAAATGGTTGGAAAATGATGTGCATTGGGTTGTTTTCTGGACTATGAGAATCAAAGTCCCATTGATATGATTAACATGGAAAAGAGGTGCAAAATCTTGGACACAGGAAGAAAAGATGCCAATATACAGATAGGAAAGAGACTAAGAGAGGCAAGACTGAATATGAACCTTGAAAAGTCAGAAATTGCGGATGTATTGGGTGTTACAGTAGAACATTATCGAAAACTTGAAGCAGGTGTAACTGGAATATCTGTAGATAAAGTATTGACACTCTATCATAAATATGGAATTGATCCTACATATCTTATAACAGGCGAGAGCAGCAACATAAAAGATTTTAATTTGGATTACTATGTTGCGAACAGCACAAAAGAGCAGAGAAATGATTTTTTTGACCGTGTGCTGGCGTATTTATCTAAGTTGATTAGATAAATTGAAGTGCTTCCTGCTTCCAAGCTCGAAAAGGAGGAAGTGTTATGCTTAATATTGCGGTCTGTGATGACAGCAGAACAGATGTAGAAATGCTGGAAAGTGCTTTTGATAAGTTAGCACAGTACCAGTTTTCTTATGAAGTGTATTTTACAGCGAAGGAGTTGCTGAAGCATGTTATAGATTATGGAGAAATGTATCATCTGTATATATTTGACATTGAAATGCCGGAGATGAATGGTTTGCAGCTTGCAAAAGAAATCCGGAAAATAGATGCCAAAGCATTGTTTGTATTCCTGACTGGATATACTCAGTATGTTATGGATGTTTTTGAGGTTATTACCTTTGACTATATTTCTAAACCGATTACAGTGGAAAAGCTGGAGTCCGTTCTTTTAAAAGCCATGCAGTATCTTCATATGATAAAGCGTGTCTTTGTCTTTCAGTTCCGAAAAAATCAGTTTCGTATTAGCTGCGATGATATTGTGTATTTTGAGAAGAAAGGTCGTCAGGCAGTGATACATACGATTTCAGAAAATTTCAAGGCAAATATGACAACTGAAGAAATATGGAAACAGCTTGATGATAAGGTCTTTGCCCATATTCATGTATCATATATCATCAATCTTGGGCATATCAGGGCGATTGATGGAGATGAAGTAGTGATGGACAATGAAGAAAGACTTCTGATTGCCCGCTCCCATAAGCAGAATTTAAAAGAAAAACATATGGAGTTTGTAAGGAGGATGGTTTAAGGATGGAATATGTGATACGCTTTGCCATCAGCCTGTTTGATCTGGCAGTGTTTATGTATTATTTTCATTCCAATAAGAAAATGAAACCAGTATCAAAGGTATGGATATGGGCTGGATTTACCATTGCTGCAATTATATGGACATTTGTCAGTAGCATAAAAAATCCGTATCTGAATCTTGCGACTCTTTTGATTGTGCTTATACTGTTATCATTTTATTATGAATCAGGAATGTGGACGAGAATTATAAATATTGTGACATTCATGGGTATTGGAATGCTGTTTGAACCTGTAGCCTTGCTGTTACTCCATGCTATGAATTTTCATATGGGAGAAAGTTATAAATATTATTTTGTAATGGTAATATGCAGCTTTGTTCGTGGAAATGTGATGTATATTCTGTCAAAATTGATTTCAAAGAAAGGGATGCAGATTGCTGATTTTCCGAAAGAAATTTTGGGTGTGCTGGTTATGGTATTTACCTTTACGGTGTTGAACTGTTGCTTTGTTATTCTTTTGTCATTGGAGGCGGGCAGTGAAAAAAGCCTGCTTATGTGTGCCAGTATTGTAATTTCCCTTGTTCTGACGGATTATTTTATGCTGTATATGATGGAGCGTTTTAATTATCTTGTGCAAAAACAGTATGAGGATGCAATGTACAGGGAAGAAATGCACTATAAAGACATCTATTATGAAGAAGCAGAAAAACAGAATAAGGAAGTGCAGAAGTTAAAGCACGATATGAAACATAAATTGCATGAACTGTATCATCTGGTGGAAAATAGTGATGGGCAGGAACTTTCAGAGAAAATCGGTGCGATGTGCATGGAATTTGAGCAGATAGATGAAAAGCAGTATTCTGATAATCCAATCGTAGATTCTGTGCTCCGCATTAAATTTGGCAGGGCAAAGGCGAGGGGAATAAAAGTAGAAACATCTATTCGTATTCCAAAGCAGATGCAGCTTGATCACGGGGATATAGGTGTATTGTATGGAAATCTTGTGGATAATGCGGTAGAAGCCTGTAGCAAGGTGCCGGAGGGACAGCGTTTTGTAAAGATTGAAAATAAGTACCAGTCGGGGATTTTGCTTCTTGTAATAACAAACAGCAAAACAGGAAAGAAAAATAAAAGCCTGAAAACAACCAAGAAAGATAATATCCGACATGGGCATGGTGTTCAGAGTGTCCGCAAAGTGGTAGAAAAATACAATGGAACGGTAAGTTTTACAGATAAAGGGGATATATTTGAGGTTTCAGCAATGCTCTATGGAATTGAAGTGAAGGAATAAATGCAAAGCGTTACACTTAAATGTCAATCTGTTACACTTTGCCGCATTTTCCTGTAAAGTATGATATAGTGCATTCATCAAATGCAAAGGAGGACATACATATATGTCAAAATTAAGAAGATTGATGAACCGACTCAGTCATGGAGCATTAACCAGCGTGGCAGCACTTGCCCTTACGGTAACTGCAACCAATATGAACCGTTGCTGCTGGTTTATTTTCGGACAGGACAAGTTACCGGATAATGCGAAAAAACTTAGAAAATTTTAAGGTGGTAACAGGGTATGATTGCTAAATTTGCAAAGAAGATAAATGAAATATTGATACAAAAGGAGATTGTGCAAAAAGAGGATGCAGAACTGTACCAATATGGGATAGAAAATGGCATTGTTGTTGCAGGAAACCTTTTGGCTTCTGGAATATTTGGCATTGTGACGGGGAGACCGGGACTTGTTCTGGTCTTCCTGTTATTTTATGCCTCGTTGAGAAGCTATAGTGGGGGCAGCCACTGTAAGAGTAGAATCGGCTGTTTTTTGATATCAATGGCAATTTTATTTATTCCGGTTTATACATATGAGCCTGTAATGAAAAATGTTCCTAATGCCGTGATTTTATTGATCGGAGTTCTTGCAGTGGTAATTATTATTGTCCTTGCCCCAGTGGAAAGTATCAATAAACCTCTTGATGAGGAAGAAAGAAAGTATTATGCAAGGGTAACACATTGCATAACAGCATTGCAGGTATGTGTTCTTATCATTTTATTTTGTTTGGATCTACAAGATTATTTTTATGCTGGGTATGTGAGTATAGTCCTGATAGCAGTATTTATGGTTATGGGAAAGATTGCAGTGAAACGATATGTGCAATAGCAAAATGTATTAAAAATAGGTATTGATATATAATTTTGTAGACGAACATGGAATATTACAAATATAGAGTAATGGTTAAAATTTTGGATGAAAATGCCGAAATATAATAAAAAATAGGAAAATATACAAAAAATAATCCAACCAAATGAAAGAAGTATGTCAAATTTGTGTGTGGAAGGGGATGAGCATATGTTCAGAATTGCTATATGTGATGATGAAAGACAATTTAGAAAACGCATTCATGATATTTTAATAGAATATATGAATGAAAATGATATATTATACGAAATTGATGAATTTGAATCAGGAAAGGATTTTATAAGTTTAGGTATCAATCTGGCAAAGTATGATATTGTTTTTTTGGATGTAAATATGGATGAACTGGATGGAATGGAAACTGCGCAGAAAATAAGAAAAGTCAGCAATGATGTTTTTATAGTTTTTGTTACAGCATTTATTACATGTGCCCCTCAAGGATACAGCGTAGGAGCTATAAGATATATTCTGAAAAATAATGTAAATTTTCCGGAACTAATATTTGAGTGTATGGATGCAATCAGCTTGAATATGAATTATGTAGCCCAAAAGAAGAAATTTAACTTTAATGAGGGTACAAAGATTGTAGCATTAGAGCGTTTGTTATACATAGAGAGCAGATTGCATAAACTTGAGTTTTACATTATGGAGGACAAGTTAAAAAAATATTCAATATATGGCAAACTAGATGAGCTGGAAAAAGAGTTGCAAGGTAATGATTTTATCCGGATACATCAAAGTTATCTGGTTAATATGAAGAATATTGAGAAAGTCAGCCGGTATGAGGCGTTATTGAACAATGGTATTAAGTTGGAAATTCCAAAAGCACGATATAAATTTGTTGAAGAAACATTTGTTTCGTATAAAGGAGAATTGTAGATGCTGATTAGTTACATTCAAAGTATTATGATGATAATATTGGAGGTAATATGCTGCAAAATATTTTTTGAAAGTTTTGCTGAAAAGAGATCAAAAAATAATTATAGAAATTATAGTATTATTTTAGGAATTGTGGTATGTGAATATGTAATAGCTTCATTATTTTATGATAAGTTTATCTTGAAACAAATATTGGCTATAGTGGGAGCATCCCAAAGTTTGTGTAAACCTCCAAACTGATGGCTATAGTTGCTGTTGCGGTGTTTATGTGCTTTTATTTTAAAATTCATTTCGGAAAAGCAATAATCTTATCATTATTATTTCAGGCATTGCTGCTTTCTGTAGACTATTTTACACTATGGTTAAATGTTTCTCTTTTTGATAGTATAGCAGAAATTAGCAGGTTGCATTTTGTAGGTGGAAGTTTAATAACGGTTTTGGGAAAAATAATTCTTTTCCTAGTTGTTTTGCTTATCAGGAAGAAAGTAGGAGGGGAGTCCTCGGATGTTTTAAGAAGTACAGATTGGCTTCGATTTATTTTTTTCCCAGTTTTTACAATCTTCATAGTTATTGCATTGATCATGACATCTGGAAACATTGAGAATCAAAAGCAGGAAAATGTATTCTTGGTTATAGCATTGTGTTTAGCAGGGATGAATATAGTTGTGTTCTATATGATAAATGATATATTAAAACGTGAAATTAAGATTCGTGAAAATGAAGTGTTTCAACTGAAAGCACGAAATCAGACAGACATGTACCGTTCTATTTCAGAAAATTTTGTTAAACAACGGAAAAAAACACATGAATATAAGAACCAGATTATGTGCATTGAGTCTTTGATAGAGATGGAAAATTATGATGAACTAAAGGATTATGTGAAAAGTATAAGCGGAAATTTGAGTACAGAGTTAGATTATATTAAAACAAATAATGTGATTATTGATGCTATATTAAATAGCAAATATAAGGAAACATTGGATAAAGGCATTGTATTTATCTTTCAAATCAATGATCTATCAGGAATTAAAATGTGTGATGAGGATATTGTTGTTATATTATCGAATCTTTTGAATAATGCAATAGAGGCTTGTGAAAAGTGCTCAGGCAAAAAATTTATGAAAATGAAACTGGTTAAAGAGAAAGACAACATTATTATATCTGTAAAGAATACATATGATGGTAAACTTAATATTAAAGATGGAGAAATACAGACCTCAAAGAAATATGAAATGGATGAGCATGGGGTTGGAATAAAAAATATAATTGAGGTTATAACAAAATATCAAGGCTCTTATGCTATACGAAATGATAATAATGAGTTCTACTTCTCAGTTATATTGCCAAACTAAGATGAACCTTAAAAAAGTGATTTGCTGCAAGCAAATCACTTTTTTTTGTCATTTTCTGCAAAAAAAGGTCACTTTCTGCAATGGATATTGTTTTGTAAACAGATAAAGTTATACTTAATTTGGCAGGAGGCATAACTATGATTGAAAAAATAGCTGATGATTTAATTGGTCAGATGACTGAAGCAAGGTTAATTGACAAAGAGATGGAAGCAAGATATGTTTATGTTTTTATCTGTTGGATAGAGAAATTTATTACTGTTGGCAGTATTATCGTAATCAGTTTGATGTTTCACAAGCTGCTCCCAACTATATTTTTTCTTGTGTTTTTTTTAGAATTAAGAAAGAGAACTGGCGGATATCATCTGGACAAGTTTTATAGATGTTATTTAGCATCCATTGTTTCTTATTTAGTTATCGTGATTATAAGTGAAAAATTGTCAGAACATCCACAATGGTTATTTGCAATAGTACTACTTGCTATAACAGGGATAGGATTGATTGGTACAGCGAATCATCCTAATATGCACATGACATCAGATGAATTGATGGAATCGAAAAAATCTGCGAGGACTATTGTTTTACTTGAGGGGTGCATAATACTTGGCTGTGTTCTGTTAGATGCAGATATGGTTTACGTTAGTTATATGGCAATAGCTGTTATATTATGTGCAGCTTTGCTGTGTATAGCAAAAATTTTTAAACAGGAGGTGAAAGAATGAAGAAGGTTAATAAGAAAGTGTTGAAGGTTGTAGAACATGTCATGAGAAATGAAGCTGTATATGGAATAGATAGATTCCCACCTGCATGCATGGGAATATTTCATCAGCCGAAACGTCCGATTATCCAGAAGAAAAGTGAAAGATAGTTAACTGGCGTGTTTTACTATTATATCTGTAGCCATAGATGCTATAGGAACTTAATTGTTTATTCCAAGATGACAAGTATAAAAAGGAGGTACTGATATGTTAAAAAAATTAAGAAAGTTATTGCATTTGCATTAGCATTGACTATGTTAATGGGTATGGGAACAATGGTGTCAGCAGCAGAAAAGGAGAGTAGTATTCCTGAATATTCTGAAACCAATGATGGTGGAATGACGGTGAATATTGCAGGAGATCAGGAAGGAACAATAGTTGAAGGCAGTGGTAATGAGGAAGGGATTAATCCGCTATGGTGGCCTGGAGATGGACCGGCTCCGCAGGTGACAAGCATTTCACTTTATAAATATGGCTGGCTTACAAATGGAAATTTTGGCGTTACGATCAAGGTATATGGATATGGCAGCGATACTACAACATTTGATGGAAGAAGTATTTCGTGGATACATCAGGAGCCATTTATTATATCTGGTACAGGCGCAGATGGCTTCTATTATACATATGATTGTGGTCCGATTACGCAAGCGGGAAGTTATAGATTTAATACAACTTTCAGGTCAACAAACTTCCCTAATACTACACGTTCCTTTTCAACGGTATTCACGTTTAGTGCAAACTAATATATGTTAATTCATATAAATAACATATTATAATGCGAATGGAGGTGGTTAAATGCGTATTGGTTCGGGAGTGCAGAGTGTATCTGAATTATTTGGAAAGCGACAAAACAATAGCAAAACATCTGTTAACGGAAATGAGGCATTTCCTCAGACATCAATGAAAGTGTATTTAAAGACGGATGATATGTTGTTTTCAGGCGGAAATGGAACCGGTCTTTCGTTTTATATTAAGTATGCAGAAGAGTCAACAGATGATAATCCTGTAGTGATAGCCAAAGGGATTGATGAAAATGGAAAAGAATTTGAAGAAAAGATTAATATTAACGATATTGATTTGAGAAATGCTTCTTATGTCGAAATGAGTGCTTTGGAGGCATATTATGATGTTGATAGGGGTAATAGTCTCAGCTCTTTTCCACAAGAAACTGGTCACATGGGATTAAATGAAAGATGTGACCTTATATCCAGCTTTGAAAAGGTTATTCAGGATATGAACAAATTAGGAAAGTATGATTTGCAGATGTTTTATATGCGAAATATGAATACTTATCTAAATCTGGAAAGACAGAAAAAAGCATAAAGTTGTTTATAGATTCCTGTTGGAATGAAAATTTATACGATGTTAATTTGAAAGGAGATTTTAAAATGAAGAAAGTAAAAAGTTTAAAGGCGTTGGTGTTGAGTTTGATGTTATGTTTGGCAATGGGAACAACTGCGTTTGCAAGTGAAGTATCCACTCAGGGACAGGCTGCCCCTAATGCAAATAAGGCAGTAGAAGTAAGCGATTGTGGCGATTTGGACGTAGTACCTGCTTATGATGACGCCGTTGCTCTTGCAGATACGATTCAGTATGATGCAAATAGAACCATTACAAGAAGCAATTCCAGAAGCGGTGTATTCAACGGAAATTATTATTACACCATTAATAACTCAAGCGTTACAAAGTTGTGCTTAAATGTTTATATGCCTAATGAAAGTGGAACAGATTATCTTCAGGGAACAATTACTCTTGTAGGAAATGACGGAACAAGTGCACCGGTACAAATTGCTAACTATTCAGGAGATTCATGGACACTGACATTTACAGGTGTTAAGGTAGGCGTTAGATACCATTTCCATTATGAGTTGTATTCTGTTGGGTCTTCGCAGGTAGGCTATATTGCTTCTGCTGCTTATGCACAATAATAGCTGCTTGAATATGGGATATTAAGCAAGCGCAACAGAATATTTTCATTGTATGTTGCATTTTATAGCAATCTGGCATAAAGTGCAACATACTATAATAAGAAAATTAGATTATATTGCTGCTGGAGGGATTATAAATATGGTAAATATGGTAAATACCGCTGTAAATAACAATATTTACGCAGGAAGAAAATCAGGTTCAAAATATAACCAATCAAAGGCTTTTCAACAAAAGGAAGTGTTAGAGACACCGGATGTTGCAGCAGTTAACAAATATGCAAATGTTCAAGAAATTTATGAGGCACTAAAGTGTAACGTGTCATGTAGAGGATATGAACAGGGGCAGGATGAAATTGCTGAGAAAGAAATTCAAAATGATGAACCAGAAATAAGCAATGATTCCAGTGAAAAAATGACAGTATGGTATCAGGGTGTTCCTTTGGAAGAGTGGGCATTAACTGATCCTAAATACACGGATTCAGAAACGGGAATTTCATGGTATATTAGAGATGGAAAATATCCGTATATGGTAGGTGAGGATGCAGAAAAGTTCCGAAAACTTTGTGAAGAATCCGGGGAGTTTGCGCTAAAGAAATTTGCGGAAATGACGGGATTAATACAGAAATTAGATGACAATACAGTAGCGTATGTGGGTGATAACGGAATTGCAGTTAAATCTAAAGATGGGAAAGAGATGTTTGTGGACACATCAGGCTTATCATATGATATTGTTATGGATATGTTCAGAAATTTGCCTAGAAATGGGAATTTTTTCAGCAATAAGTATTGGTCAGACAATATACAGAAAGCACAGGCTCGGAGCTGATGATACGTTATATTGCAAGAGTGTGTATGCTTGGACTCCGATAGGAGAAAGCAGATTGGTTCTGATTGACAGAAGAATCATATGATTTCATCATTAATTTGGCAGGCAATAATATTCAAATTATTGCCTGCTAAATTTTTACCAAAATTCTTCTAATACCGTTTTTAGACTAGGAAATATTGTTGAAAGCGTACTCTCAATATATTCTTTAGAGCAGAACTGTAGCTTTGAAATAGTATCAATGCTGTGTTTTTTACTTGATTTCTGAGTAATTTTTGTTCTGTTGGTCATTTTCTGCAAAAACAGGTCACTTTCTGCATAGGATATTTTCTTTTGCTTTGATTCCTGCTATTCTTAGAATATACAACAGATTGCTCTATATGGCACATTGAATACTGAGGAAAGGAGAAGTAAATATAATTATGAATATGCTTATAGAATGATCTGCATATAACGACAAAATGATATTAAAATAGGGGGTGATTTTGATGAAAGATTTTCATTTGAAGATTTTAGCTATAATAATGATAATTTTTGGCATATTTGGTTTAAGTACGCTTCCGTTTCTTTCCATTATTGTCCAATATATTGACTCAATAACTGGATTTAGTTCAGGAAATGGATATCTTACCAATAACATGGATTATCTTTTTAAAAGTCCTCTTATTTATATTGGTGGCTTTTTTGTTTTTAGTATCATTTTGGCAATTATTTATCTGGTTTATAGTTTTTTTAAAGCAAAGCGGGGGTGACTTCTAATGAAAAAAATAATTAGTATGGTTTTAAGTTTTATATTGATTTTGGGGTGCTCGACAACAGCGTTTGCTGCGGAGACTCATAACTATGACACTGAAAATTTGCCTCATGATGGAGCTGATTATTTTGAAACGGAAATTAAAGCTGATGAGGAAAATGAAGAACGCATTTCTGATTTTGTTACCGTATATGGTTATCAATATACCAAAGGTAGTTTAAAAAGTGGTGCATGGAGAAATGGCACGAGTGGTGGTAGTTCTACATCTAGCGCAAAATTATCATTGAATTACACTCAAGATACTTCTTATAATATTTCCTTTAAAGCTTCAGTTTCCGGTGGATATACAAATGGTGGAACTATAGGAAGTGAGTTGGGTGTTACACTAGGTGCATCAAAATCATATTCTTTAGGTAGCGGATACTCCGTAACTGTTCCAAAAGGATCTCATTATTTAATCAAATATCGTCCTATGTATTATACATATAAGGTCGTTGAGACAAAATATAAAGAAAGATATAATGAAGCATTAGGCGGCATGGAGAGATATGTGGTTGAAACAAAAACCTGCTATGTAGACGTATTTTCGCACTGGGATTTTACACATGTAGCTAAGTAAAGGTGTATGTTACACTAAATAAAAGCAGGGAACTATCCATATCCATGCTTCAAACTGGAGATAAAGCTCGTGGATCTGCCACGGGCTTTTCTCAGTTTGCGCGCCATGGGCGCGCTCTAACGGGTGTAAGTCCCGAACACGCCCAGATAGTGGGAAGTGTATAGCTGAACAGCAAGTCCATCGTGAGGTGGAATCTGAAGAAA
>ERZ791579.1780-NODE-1780-length-10928-cov-1.900487_pt1 | contig 10928 bp, 8 predicted proteins | sample MGYA00509968_ERZ791579 | MGnify/ENA primary metagenome ERZ791579 (study PRJEB30046, sample SAMN00791924) | human gut metagenome | study: EMG produced TPA metagenomics assembly of the A metagenome-wide association study of gut microbiota in type 2... | reverse complement strand
TTGGAATACTGGGCGGTGATATTGTTGGCACGTCCGTCTCCCATACCGTAGTAAAATTTATCGTTGAAGCCTGCCCACACATAATTATATAAAGGAGCTGTGGCTGAAAGCAGAGCGGACTCTGAATCGAAGAATGTTTCTTGATTCAAGTCATGAGAGTTTTCTTGTTCCAGAAAATCTTCGCAACTACTTAAAGATATCGTACTGACTAAAACTGTCAGAAGTATATATTTCTTTTTCATTGTATTTCTTTTTTTAGGTTAGAAGGATACATTTAAGCCGAATGTGTAAATACGCGGTGAAGGATATCGACCATAATCAATACCATTGTACAATGTATTACCGTATAAGCTGCCTACTTCAGGATCGTATCCTTTATATTTAGTCCATGTGTATACATTTTGCAAATTGGCGTAGATTTTCAGATTCTGAATAGGTGTTTTCTGCAGCCATTTTTTGGGGAGAGTATAGCCCAATGAAATGTTTTGTATGCGCAGATAAGAACCGTCTTCTACATAGCGGTCGCTGACCCGCCAGTTTAAGTTTTTGGAACTTTGTGTGTACATGCGCGGTGAGTTGGCATCGCCGCCTGTAACATGGAAATTACGGTAGTCATCCGGTCCGTTGGGATCAATTTTTTCAACGATGGCATAGCCGGTAGATTTCAATAAATTACTGTTGGAACCACTGATTTCCAACCAACGGCGGTTGTAGTTTAATACATCATTGCCATAAGAGCCGCTCAAGAAAATTGTAAGATCAAAACCTTTCCAAGAGAATGTGTTCCCGATACCGTAAGTAAATTTGGGCTCAGGATTACCGATGAAAGTTTGATCTTTATTGTCAATTATGCCATCTTTATTTATATCTTCAAAGATGTAGTCGCCTAACCATGTTTGTCCTTCGGCAATGCTCTGTCCTTCAGGACGTGCTACTTCTTTGACCGTACCGTCCGCAGTTTTGTAATAAAAATCGGTCGGTTCATTGAAACGCCCAATAACTTTATATCCCCAAAACTGACCGATAGGATATCCGGGCATGGAGTTCGTAACGGTTTGTTTGTCATCTCCTATTTGTAACTCGTAAGGAAGGCTGCCTGTTTCCGTGTCCATTTCAACCACTTTATTGCGATTCAGTGAAAACACGAAATTACTTCTCCATTGGAAGCCCTTGGTATCAATATTTACAGTATTCAAAGTGAGTTCCAGACCTTTGTTTTCCAAAGAACCGATGTTACCCCATGGATTAGTGGCGGCACCCAGTCCGGATGAGCCCAGGAATGAGGGTAGGGAGATTTGAAGCAACATATCTTTTGTTTTCTTGTAGTAAAAGTCGGCAATGAATTCTATGCGGTTGTCAAAGAGATTTATATCCAGTCCTAAGTTGGTTGAATAGGTGGTTTCCCATTTCAGATTAGGATTTGCCGTATTTCCGTTCAATACACCGTTACCCCATGGAGTAGCTTTTGTAGAGAGTAATGCAATATATGCCCAGTCTTGAACATTCTGATTACCGGTAGTGCCCCAGCCGAATCGCAGTTTCAGATTATTGATGATGGGATTGTTTTTTAGAAAAGATTCATTGCTTACTTTCCATGCCAGTGCTGCTGAAGGAAACCACCCCCAACGGTTGCCTTTTGCAAATTTGGAAGAGCCGTCTCGGCGAATGGTGGCTGTTAACAGATAGCGGTCATCGTAAGAGTAGAATGCACGTCCGAAGTAAGAGAGAATCGAATTGTCATTCTGATAGCCTGTACCGCTGGAGAGACTGCTGTCTCCTGCACTTGGATCTGTAGCTGAGTTTGATAGGTAACCGCTGGCATTGCTTGCTTGTGTTTCCCAGTGATTCTGGCTCATTTCTTGACCAATCATGATATTCACATTATGTTTTTGGGCGAATGTTTCATTGTAGGTCAATATATTGCGCCAGCTCCAATATTTAGTATCTGTTTTAGTCCATTTGCCGGTACGAGTGGAGTTCGTTTTAACGCCAAACTGATAGTCGGGTTCATAGTAGTAATATTTATTCAGGTTATAGTCGGCAGAAAGTTCTGTTTTTAAAGTCAGTCCTTTATAAAGTGTAGCTTCCAGATAAGTATTATATCGGAAATTCTCTTTCTTGTTGTTATTGGTACGAATAGTAGCCAATGCAACAGGGTTATCCGGCATCCATTGGTCATCCGGTCCGTCATAAGAACCGTCTGCCGAAGTGATTGCAACGCTGGGTTGTGATTGTAAAGCGGTCATGATAATGTTATTGTCTGCACCTACTTTTTGTTTGCTGTCTGCCAAAGAAAAGATAATGACGCCTTATAACCATGATTTGATTTGTGCGTCAAGGTTACCACGTAAGGAAAGACGTTTGAAACCAGAACCAAGGGCAATACCGGCTTGATCAAGATAACCGCTGCTGAAGGCATAGGTTATTTTATCACTGCCACCTGTGATAGAAATATTGTGGCTGGTCATCAAGGCATTTTGGAATAGTTCCTCTTGCCAGTCGGTGCCATCGCCCAATAACTCGGGTTCTACAAAATAATCACTTGTTTCTACAAAGCCGGCAGCCGCACGTGCATTGTGGTGAGCAGCATATTCGCGCAAATTCATGACTTCCAGTTTCTTCGGCATATTCTGCCAGCCTACATATCCATCATAAGTGATAGATGCTTCCCCGGCAGCACCGCGTTTGGTTGTAATCATAATAACGCCGTTGGATGCACGGGCACCATAAATTGCAGTAGCTGAAGCATCTTTCAAAACTTCTATACTTTCAATATCAGCGGGATTCAATGAACTCAACGCATTTGTGGCAATTGTGAACGTACCATCATTACCGGAATTTGCAAACTCACCGGCAGATGCTTGAGGGATATTATCAATGACATACAACGGTTGGTTATCACCACGCAAAGAGTTTGCACCACGAATAGTCACAGAAGAAGCTGCACCCGGTGCATCAACTGAAGCACCTACCGAAAGCCCGGCAATCTTACCTTGCAACATATTATCGATGGAAGCTATTTTTCCTGCTTCCTTGTCATCAGGACGATAAGAAGAAACAGCTCCCGTCAGATCTCTTTTTTTCATCGTACCGTAACCTACCACAACTACTTCGTCCAGCATTTCAGAATCATCTTTCAACACTACATCGATAACCCGTTGTTTGCCAACCGTTATCTCCTGTTTAGCCATACCGATGAAACTAAAAACCAGTACAGATTTCTCAGAAGGTACCGAGATACTGTAGTTGCCATCTAAATCGGCAATAGTCCCCGTTGTTTCACCTTTTACCGAAACGTTAGCTCCCGGCATTCCATAGCCATCTTCCCCTTTAATTGTACCTTTGACCATTATTTGGGCAAAAGTCAAAGCAGGAAAAAGTAGCATACAGAAGAATGCCCAGACACGCATTTTTGTCTTCTTTTCCATAATACTTAAGATTTAATTAACATGTAATTTTTTGGTGTAATTTGCTTTATCCGTATACACTTGTATCAGATAAATTCCTTTGCTTAATTTTGACAATGGAATCACATTCAATTGAGTATCCAAATGATTATGCATCAATACCTTTCCATCCATTGCACAGATTTCAGAAGTAGCTTTCCCCGCATTTTCTTCACTAAACAGAGTCAATACAAGTTCGTTAGCCGGATTAACATAAAATGAAAATAGTTCATTCCGATCAGCTTTTTCTATTTTTTCTATACTGGAAGGATTTAAATTTACTTTAGTTATCAATGTATCCACATTGGATGCCAAAATATCATTCTGAGCGCGGATAAGGCTCTTATAATCACTGACAGGCTGGTCATTACCCATGTCGAAATACATGGTTCCGCGACAATCCTTTTCTATAATAAATTCTTGTTTGCGTTTCGTCTGATTCACACCATTAAAATATTTGGTAGTTCCGCTACAATCCCATGAATTCCTGTCGGGATCGAAATTACTGTCATCCATTCCATACTTTTCAAACAAATCTTTGTATCCCTCTTCACCGTTATTCACCAACAAAATACCATATGACAAAAGTATTTTATCGTTCGGGAATCCATAACCGGTAAACCAATTATAAGCTTCCGGATAATAGTCCCAGTAATAAGTCTCTTTATTAGGGCCATACAACTGGAAAGTAAAATAATCAACATCCTTCATCAAGTCTTTAGAGAAACCATTATATGAAACTTTATGCAATGAACAGGTGAATGTCTTATTTTTCCCGGCCATCACTTCATCAATAAGACGTTTTACTACTTTATTATATATCGTCCAATCTGAAGAACTATACATCCACTCCAAATCGACATCCAAACCATCGCATTTCTCAAGCAATTTCTTTGAATCATTAATCAGATTATTAACATATTCTTCTTTATTCAATACACCGTATTTCCAGTTTTCACCGTCCGGATAGATAATACCCATACGTATCTTCATACCGCGATGTCCGGCATAATAATTGCGAATGAATTCAATCATTCCTACGTAGCTCTGAGAATCTTTACCGATATTATCCGGATCATCTCCTTTCCAGTAAGCATTTAGAAAAATATTATTCCAGTTACCTACATTCCATTGATAGCCATTTTCCGCATCGCTTTGCGCAGATCCCGAACGGTCTGTCCCCCAAACCATTACTTCATCAAGTTTCCCATCAAAATTATTACCTAAAACAATAGTACTGTTCTGCAAAGCCGGAACAGCAGTAATAGTCATATCTTTACCACTAATTTCAACTGTCTTTGTGGAGATTCTATCATGCAATTTATAATCCACACTAATATAAATAGGATTGAAACGACGTCCTGTGATCTCACCAACGGAAGGTTTAAAAGTGACACTTATATAATGCCATTTTCCTACTTCAACCTGATTTTTAAGAGTTCCGATTGTTCCACAAAAATCTACGACAATCTCTTTATCAGCTTCTTTTCCTAATTTCAGAACTAAGCAATTATCTGCATCTGCATAATTAGAGAAAATTTCTGCATTTTCAACCCAGTTATCGATATACACCCAACCTGCGACCGTTGCGTTATTAGGAGTTCCATATCCAAAACGTGCTGTCGGATCGAATGGCGCTCTACCATCTTCCGAAACCAATTTAGAACCAGTTCCGTGAAAAGCCATTACACCTTTATGACCGCCAAATTCTTCAAGATAAGAAACGTTGGTTGGAACACCTGAATTATCAGGATATTCGGGAAATAAGCTACCATCTTTTTGAACTTTGGCAGAAAGCAATATCAAATCATTAGTCATCAGAAACATATCCTTGTTGATATTCGGACGGTCCGTGAAACGCATCAAGTTGGTATATCCTGTGACAACCCGGTAACGCATAACAGCATTATCTTCTACGGCTACCCGACGCACTCCGCCATCAAATATACCATGATGTGCAAAACGATAATCAACTAAATTCTCACATTGGTCCTGATCGCATTTCCAGTAAGAAACCAAGTTATCATAATTTGGATTAAACTTGTTCAGTGTGTTATTCCAATAAAAATCAGTCTGTTCTAATGCCTTTTTCCATACACGGATTTCATCAATTTCTCCCTTGAAATTCTTTCCGATATAACAAGGATTTATGGCATTGGGCAATGTGGCAGAAAGAGAGCCGGTCACATCTTTCGGTTCATTATTTATATAGCATTTTACATCACCATTATTATAAACCACCGTTATTTGCGCCCAAGCGTTCAGAGCAATCCCTGCTGAACATGTTACTGAAGCAGAACCGGATTTTATAACCAACGATTGATTGTCACCCAATTCCAAACTAAAATTATCCAGATTAAACAATTGAGCGCCATTTACCCAAGTAGTTGGTTTTATCCACATTTGAACGGTAGCTTCAGAAAAGCCATTCAATTCTTGAATCACTGATGTTTTTACATAGCCTGCACCATCATTACTGATAGCATAATTGACTGTTTGTGCAAAGGAGTTTAACGAGCATCCTATCAGGCATGCCAGCATTACTTTCTTCAATACCATATTTTTTTGTTTTTAGTTACAAGACGGTTAACAAAAAGAAACGAATCTTTGCTCCTTGAAGAACAAAAAGATTCGTTTCCTTATATTTTTAAATTATAAGACTACTTTACGGCAACTGTTACCAACCTTAACAACGTAAACTCCCTTTTCGGATACCGGGATAGTAGTAACATTAGACATAGGAGCTTTAAATGCCACCAATTGTCCTGAAATAGAATATACTGAAACAGGAGATGCAGCATCAACCACTGTGATTTGACCATCTTTAGCCCATACAACAGCCTGATTGTCTTTCTCTGTATAGCTAATTCCTGTTGGAGTATCATCCCAATCTTCATCTACAATTTTTCCAGGAACATATTCATTATCAATAGCATCTATTTTCTCCAATTTGAAATCACGGAATAAAACAATACCAGATTCAATACCATTACCTAACCACATTTTCATCACAAGTGGCAACTCCTTATAGTTAGGATCTGTATTATCTTTAATTGTGATATCCATTTTCGCAGTAGACCAATAATCATTAAATTCAGTATAGAAAGGCAATTCAAATTCACGATAACCGTCATTAGCTAATCCAGTACCTTGATCAATACCATCATAAGAAGAAGTAGCCAAAGTCAACTTCATTTTCTCAGCAGCATCAGCTATCACGCGGAAACTTACAGAAAGACGATAATTGTTTCCTAACGGAATATCAGTGTTTGACAACCAAAACAGTGTAGAGTTAGGCATCGATTTGGTATTTTTTACTGCTCTTGAATCAGTACCAGTAGAAGTATTTCCCTGATAGCAGAATATATTCCCCAAAACTCCACCGTCAACAATCTGACATGCCTTGTAGAATTCTTCGAAAACAGCTTTATCATCATCCGTCATACCTTCATACTTATCAGAGGCCGGCCCTGCAACATCGCCACCTACGGCACAAGCCAGACCAACTGATCCATCCAAATTATCCCCTAAACGGAAAGGTGCGCTACAGTTCCATTTTGAAGATGCCATTTCACGAATAAAGATACCTTCTGCACTGCCTTTTTCCATTTTACTAAACTTCCAGTTAGCAGGTGCATAATCTTGAGCCATAGCCCCCATTGCAAATAACATTGAAATTGAAGACAAGAGTAGAATTCTTCCTTTCATAATAATAAAAATTAAAGTTAATAAATAATGTTATTAATAAATCGTATCAATAATCATTTATAATATCTATCTGATTAGATTAGAATTATAAAAAGATTTTTGATGCTGCAAACATACGTTATCAAAAATAAATTGATGTTCATAATTCGTCAATTATTGTTCCATTTTTGTCTAAAACAGGCATGTTTAGACAAAAGTGGAAGCTAAATAAACAAAAATGGAAAGACTATATTGATTTTGTGAATTACAATACGACTCAACTAAAATTAGGATTTCTTATTAGATTGGTTACGAAAATATTTCTCACAAAAGGAATGATTCTACTTGACAATTCGGATTCATTTATCTTTTCTTCCTACTTTTGTTCAACTCTCGTTCTTAACGTCTTTAACGGGATTTTCTGATTAACATAAATTCTTTGCAAGAATACGGTACTATACACCATAAAAGTATATTATCTTAATGTAGAAAAATACCTATTTAACACAGACTTAAAATACTTTATTTACGCGGGATAAAAAGTGATAAATAAAATCAGATGAAAAGTTTAGTAAAGCATTAACATACAAACAACTATATAATAGTACCTATAATAATCTATATCAGTAAGGGTTCACACTGTAAATAAGGCTATATACCGTTATTTCAATAGTTACATTTTCATTTATGCGCCAAATAGTGTTTAATGAAAATATTTATCATAAATTAGAACTACAAAAAATAAGAATCAATAATAATATACCCTAATCTGGCCATTTTCATTTGAAAATCAAAATATGGCTAAAAATGGAAGTACAATTAGACAATATTGGAAGCCTGACCTACATTATTTTTATAACTTTGCGCACAGGAAACTAAAAAATTTAATCTGATGAAACAACAACTGACCATTGGTGGTGCTTTCTTAATTGCAATTACCGGTTTACAGCCAGTCTCGGCACAAAAGAAAAAAATACAGGAAAATAAAAAACCGAACGTTGTATTCATACTCGCAGATGATCTCGGGTTTGGCGACTTGAGTTGCTATGGACAAGAGAAATTCGAAACACCCCATATCGACCAGTTGGCACAAAATGGAATACGTTTCACCCAATGTTACTCGGGAACAACTGTTAGTGCCCCTTCACGCTCTTGCCTCATTACGGGCACACACAGTGGTCATACAGCTATCAGAGGTAACCAAGAACTGCAACCGGAAGGACAATATCCTTTACCTGCCGATTCCCGCACTATTTTCCAGCTATTCAAAAATGCAGGATATATTACCGGAGTATTCGGAAAATGGGGACTTGGTTTTGTTGGTTCAACAGGAGATCCCAACAAACAGGGAGTAGATCATTTCTTTGGATATAATTGCCAATTATTGGCACATAGTTATTATCCGGATCATTTATGGGAAAATGACAAACGTATCGAATTAAAAGACAATGTATTGGAAGTGGAATACGGAAAGGGAACTTACTCACAAGACCTCATCCATTCAAAAGCAATAGATTTTCTCGACAAACAAGATAACGACGTACCCTTTTTTCTATTTTATCCGACAATCATTCCTCATGCTGAACTTATCGTACCGGAAGACAGTATCATTAAAAAATTCCGTGGAAAATTCCCCGAAAAACCATATAAAGGGGAAGAGCCCGGAAATCGCGCTTTCCGAAAAGGTGGTTATTGCACTCAATTTTATCCACATGCTACTTTTGCTGCAATGATTTACCGTCTGGACGTTTATGTAGGGCAAATTGTTCAGAAACTAAAAGAAAAAGGACTTTATGATAATACAATTATAATTTTCAGCAGCGACAATGGCCCTCACATGGAAGGGGGAGCCGATCCGGACTTTTTCAATAGTAACAGCATCTGGCGAGGATATAAACGCGACTTATACGAAGGCGGAATAAGAGTACCCATGATTATTGCATGGCCGGGACATGTCTCAACAAATTCCGAAACTAATTTCATGTGTTCTTTTTGGGATGTAATGCCCACGTTTGAAGAGGTACTTAATCCCAAGGCCGATATAAAAAAGATGGATGGAATCAGCCTACTCCCTCTTCTTGAAAGTCGGAAAGGACAAAAAGAGCATGAATATCTGTATTTTGAATTTCAAGAATTAAATGGTCGGCAAGCGGTAAGAAAAGGAGACTGGAAACTGGTTCATATGAATATACGTGGAGATAAACCTTATTATGAATTATACAATCTGGCATCGGATCCTTCGGAACGGCATAATGTACTCGTAAAATATCCTGAAATAGTAAAAGAGTTGAAAATCATCATGGAACAAGCTCATGTCGAAAACCCCGACTGGCCCTTATTTTAACAATGTTTTTTTGTTTAAAAAAAACAAATTATTACCTTTGTCGATAGTCTAAATAAATCCGATGCATGAAAAAGTCAATCATCTTTCTTATCTGCTTGATAATTAATCTATTTTTAACAGAAAATCCGGCTCATGCAGGACACTATATTTTTAAGCAGATTTCCGTAGAAGATGGACTTTCGTCTATGGTACACTGCATTCATGCTGAAAAAAAAGGATTCGTCTGGATCGGTACTAAAAACGGATTGAGACGTTTTGACGGACACGAACTGAAACAATATGTCCATCAATCCGACAACGCCACATCATTACCATCGGATTATATCCACAAGATAGAGGAAGACAGCCTACATAATATCTGGGTATTCACCGACAGAGGGTTAGCTCAGTATTGCCGGAAAGAAGACAATTTCCACATTCCGCACAATAGTGAAGGAAAGCATATTAAAGCTTTTTCTTCTTGCGAAGTAAAAGGGGGGATGCTTTTCGGAACATGTAATCGCATTTATCGCTATGATTACGCAACAAACTCCTTTAGCCTGCTTCAGAAATTCGATCCGGGAGTAAATTTTGTTGTTCATTCATTGAATGTTTGGGACGAAAATACTTTATTGTGCCATAGCCGTTGGTATGGTGTGCTTTTCATCAACATCCAAACCGGGAAGACTTCGCCTTTTCCATTCGATTGCGGTAAAGAAATTACGGATATGATGATAGATTCTAAAAAGAGAATCTGGATATCGCCCTACAATAACGGCATTCTATGTTTCGGACATGAAGGTAATCTTATTGCTTCTTACACAACACAAAATTCGGGATTAAGCAACAATGTGGTACTTTGCATGACAGAACGCGATGATCACCTCTGGATTGGTACGGACGGAGGAGGAATTGACATACTTGACCCTGAAAGCAAGGAAATAACAGTATTGGAACGGATTCCCGGCAACAATTATTCACTACCGGTTAACTCCATCTACTGTCTTTACAACGATGCTTACGATAATATGTGGGCAGGCAGTATTCGAGGTGGTCTTATCAGCATTCGCGAAGCATCCATGAAAACATATACCGATGCCATGCTCGGAAGCGATAAGGGACTGAGTGAAAATGCGGTGATCAGCCTTTTTCAAGAACCAAAATCCGATATTATATGGGTCGGAACTGATGGAGGTGGCATAAATAAGTTTGATACACGAACAGAAAAATTCACACATTACCCCCAAATGTGGGGCAGTAAAATAGCCTCCATTTGTGAGTTCGACCAGAAAAAATTGCTATTATCACTATTTACTAAAGGATTTTTCTTGTTCGACAAAGAAACGGGAAATCTGCAACCACTCAATTTTGCCGACCAACAATTGAACCAATTGATGTTTTATTCCGGTAAAACAATCAATTTATATAGTAGGCTAAGCACCCAGCGCCTTAGCATATTTCTATGATAGGTT
>ERZ791579.1772-NODE-1772-length-11006-cov-1.838188_pt1 | contig 11006 bp, 6 predicted proteins | sample MGYA00509968_ERZ791579 | MGnify/ENA primary metagenome ERZ791579 (study PRJEB30046, sample SAMN00791924) | human gut metagenome | study: EMG produced TPA metagenomics assembly of the A metagenome-wide association study of gut microbiota in type 2... | reverse complement strand
ACCCATTCATACCATTTAAGATTTGCGCCAATTAATTGGCGCAAATCCCAAATTGTATGAATGGGAAATGATTTATAGTCAGCAATAACTCTATTTCATAATACTTAATTGAAAAAGATTATTCTACTATTACTTCATCAATAAACATGTGGGCTTTTTCATTTCTTGCACCATGCCAGTCGGGAATGGCTGAAGTCGTATCAATCAATATTCTGATTTTATTAGCTTCCGTTTCTTTAAATAGGCAACTATACTCAATCAGCCCGTCTTTGATATCTGCCGTTGCGAGTGGAATTTCAGTCTCACCCTGTTTGAGAAAGTTATTATCTTTACCGGCTGTCCATACGGTTATTTTTGTTGGAGGAAATATCCATTCACCGACTTGTATCATTGTGCCTATTTTTACAGAAGAAACTGTTGTAGGAGTTCCCAAGTCAATAGTAATGTCCATTGGTTCATTCATGAATCCCATCCAGTAGCCAGTACTGTAATTGAAATCACCACGTAGTCCATCGGTGAGAATAGAAGCACCAGCAAAAGTATACTTTTCTGTGGGGGCAGAATTTAAAGTAGGCAGTTTACCGGTAGCTTTGTTGAATCGGAATTCCTTTTTGAATATTCGGGTCTTCATATTCTCTCTCTTAACCATTGCTTGTAATGTGGAGTTTTCTTTAATTTGGATCGGTTCCTTATAAAGCTGGCTTTGTTCGCTCGGTTCGTTGCCGTCCAGCGTGTAATAGATGGGTGCATCTCCCTGAGTGGAGAGAGTTACCATAACTGTTCCGTCTGTTGAAGGCACATCGTATGTAGCTGATATTTCATATATATGTTTTCCATAGTTCACGCCCATCTCATTATAGACACTTATAATATGATCCAGACTACCTAGAAAACGATCCCAGTTCTTATTTCCGGTTTGTGTCCATTGTACCTCACTCAACGCGGCAAGACGGGGGAGAAGCATATATTCAAGATGATCGCTGCTTAAAATATATTCAGCCCATAAGTTGCCTTGCGCTCCGATGATATAAGCACGTTCGTCCTCATTCAATGCAGAGGGAACCGGATCTAAAGAATATACTTTTTCAATCGGATTATATCCACCGATGGCCAGTGGTTCATCTTGAGTGTTAAGTGTAGGGTAATAATCCAGATATACATATGTGTTCGGTGTCATGATGACCGGATGGTGAAGACGGGCAGCCTCAATACCTCCGTCCATTCCTCTCCACGACATAACGGTCGCATTGGGAGCCAATTCTCCTTCAAGAATTTCATCCCAGCCGATGATCTGACGCCCATGATCGTTCAGGAACTTTTCTACACGAGCGGTGACATAGCTTTGTAGGAAAAATTCAGCACTATGTTTTTGGTTGGCCTTCAACCCTTCTTTCTTGATACGTGCTTGACAATGTGGACATTTTTCCCAACGAACTTTCGGGCACTCGTCTCCGCCAATGTGGATCAATTTTGAAGGGAATAATTCCATTACTTCAGTTAATACGCCCTCAATGAAGGTGAAGGTCTCCTCTTTTCCCGGACATAGTACATCATCGCGTACACCCCATTGACCGGATACTTCGTAAGGTCCACCGGTACATCCTAAATTGGGATAAGCTGCCAAAGCTGCCATCATATGTCCGGGAAGGTCTATTTCCGGGATGACATTGATACATCGCTCATCGGCATATTTCACAATCTCCTTTATTTCTTCTTGCGTGAAGAATCCTCCATAAGGAGTAGTGTCGTAGTTGTCCCATTCTTTACGTATCATCGTTTTATTTCGGATACTGCCTATTTCTGTTAGCTTCGGGTACTTTTTTATTTCAATCCGCCATCCCTGATCATCTGATAGATGCCAATGAAGATTATTCAGTTTATGCAAAGCCATCAAATCTATAACCCTTTTCATCTCTTCTTTCGGGAAAAAATGACGTGCTACATCGATCATGACTCCACGGTAACCAAAACGGGGAGCGTCTTTTATTTCAACGCAAGGTAATGTCCATTGTGCATCGGCCACGGCTTGTTTGCCATATATCGCAGTAGGCATAAGTTGTTTTAATGTTTGTATAGCATAAAATATTCCACTACGGTCGGAAGCTTGAACAGATACGTCATTGGGATCTATCGTTAATTCATATCCTTCCGGTGCGATATTTTTGTTCAATGAAAAAGTTATTCCGTTTTGAGGCATTGCTTCGTTGTCTTCCACGATTTCAGCTTTCATCCGGTAACCGGATGTGATTTCAATTTGCCGTATCAGAGAGTCGATCATCGAGGAACAAGTCTTATCCAATGCTGACGAAACATGAAAGACGGTAGAATTGTCGAATCGGAAATTTCCGGAAACTGGATGTAATTCATTAGGTTGTGGAATAACGGAATACTGGTTCTCACTTACTTTTCCCTGACATGCGATCAGGCCAAATAAAAGAAGTGACAAAGGAGCGGCAAGCAGTTTGCCGTAGTGTTTTGATAAATTCATGGATAGTAATTTATAGGTTTTTAATTGTTTCTTATTTATTAATACAATCGTGAATGGATGGTTACTAAACAGAAATCACATATTTTTCAAGATGTTGCTAAAGTGCTTATTTAAATGCATTTTATGTCTGTTCTATTAGGTATTTGTATGGATTTTGTATATTTTTGCCTCATCCTAGTTTGAGTTTTATTTTTATCATATTAAATAAAATACCATGAAAAAATCCTTATTTATTCTTTTGGCATTGTTGATGAATTGTTTTGTCTCCGTATCTGTAGGGGCTGTTGATACAGTCCGTACAAAGCATACTTTTGAGAAAGGATGGAAATTCACGCGAGAGGATGAAACAGTCTTTAGTCAGACAAACTTTGACGATAGCCCTTGGCAAACAGTGACTGTACCGCATGATTGGGCAATTTACGGCCCTTTCAGTGTTCATAATGATCAACAGAAAGTAGCCATATCGCAGGACGGACAAAAAGAAGCCATGGAACATGCCGGGCGTACTGGTGGTTTACCATTTGTAGGAACAGGATGGTATCGGTTGGATTTTGAAGTTCCTGAATTTACAAAGGGGAAGAAAGCTACTCTTATTTTTGACGGAGCAATGAGCCATGCTCAGGTATATGTGAATGGAAAGAATGCTGGTGAATGGCCTTATGGATATAACTCTTTTTATCTGGATGTTACTCCTTATTTAAATGCTGGTAGTAAAAATACATTGGCTGTCCGGTTAGAAAACGGAGTCTTCTCGCTGGTATCCAGGTGCGGGACTTTATCGTAATGTTCATTTGGTTGTCAGTGAGGATGCTCATGTACCGGTATGGGGTACTCAGGTAACTACTCCTGTCATTACTGACAGTTTTGCACATGTGCATTTGAATACTACTTGGGTGATGCCCGGAGAAAAAGATGTGGCATCTTACCGCATCGTTACTGAGATAAAGGATGCTAATGGCAAAATGGTTAGTCGGGAAGAAGAGCCATTATCAAAATTTGATAATAAGGTTTTCAGTCAGGATTTTGTTGTGGAGAATCCTGTGCTTTGGACTCCGGAGACACCTTATTTATATATGGCTGAATCAAAAATATATGAGGGGAATGAATTGAAAGATGAATATAAAACTTCTTTTGGCATTCGCTCTATCAAGATTATACCTGATAAGGGATTTTTTCTGAATGGGAAAAGAACGCAGTTTAAGGGTGTATGTAATCATCATGATTTAGGTCCATTGGGAGCTGCTGTTAATGATGCTGCTATTCGTCGTCAGATACGTGTTTTGAAGGATATGGGATGTAATGCGATCCGTACTTCCCATAATATGCCTGCTCCCGAATTGGTGAAAGCTTGTGATGAAATGGGAATGATGGTTATGGTAGAGACGTTTGATGAGTGGGCAACAGCCAAGTGTGCGAACGGATATCATAAGTTATTTGATCAATGGGTAGAAAAAGACTTGGTTAATGTATTGCGACATTATCGTAATAATCCGAGTGTTGTAATGTGGTGTGTGGGCAATGAAGTTTCCGATCAGTGGAATGGAGATCTTGGCCCAAAGTTGTCGCGTCGTTTGCAGGATATTTGTCATCGTGAAGACCCGACTCGTCCTGTGACGCAAGGTATGGATATTCCAGATGCAGTGGTGAATAATAATATGGCTGCAGTGATGGATGTTCCTGGTTTCAACTATCGTCCTCATAAATATCAGGAGAATTATAAGAAGCTTCCTCAGCAAATAATTTTAGGAAGTGAAACTGCTTCTACGCTTAGTTCCAGAGGCATTTATAAGTTTCCGGTTACTCGTGCATGGATGAAGAAATATGAGGATCATCAGGCTTCTTCGTATGATGTGGAATCTTGTGGTTGGTCCAATTTGCCCGAGGACGACTTTATTCAGCATGAAGATTTGCCTTATTGTATCGGTGAATTTGTATGGACGGGCTTTGACTATTTAGGAGAACCGACTCCTTATTATACTGACTGGCCCAGCCACTCTTCTTTATTCGGCATCGTGGACTTGGCAGGTTTGCCTAAAGATCGTTATTATTTGTACCGTAGTCATTGGAATAAGAAGGAAGAAACGTTACATATTTTACCTCATTGGAATTGGAAGGGACGTGAGGGAGAAATAACGCCTGTGTTTGTATACACGAATTATCCCTCTGCAGAACTGTTTATTAATGGTAAAAGCCAGGGCAGACGTACGAAAGATCTGTCTGTGACAGTTGATAACAGTGCGGATTCTGTTTCTATGATGAATTTTAAGCGGCAACAGCGTTATCGGCTGATGTGGATGGATACGAAATATGAACCGGGAGTAGTAAAAGTCGTAGCTTATGATGAAAATGGAAACGCTGTTGCTCAAAAAGAAATGTACACAGCAGGCGAACCTCATCATCTTGAGCTTGTACCGGATCGAACTCTATTAAAAGCTGATGGCAAAGATCTTTGTTTTGTGACGGTGAAAGTGGTGGACAAAGATGGACGGTTGTGTCCGGTGGCCGATAATGAACTACGTTTTAAGGTGAAAGGAGCTGGTACTTATCATGCCGGTGCCAATGGGAACCCTGCATCTTTGGAATCTTTCCAATTGCCTAAAATGAAAGCTTTCAGCGGCATGATGACTGCAATTGTACAGACACAGGATAAACCGGGAGATATTACTTTAGAAGTTACCGGCAAAGGCCTGAAAAAAGGAAGTTTGAGTTTAAGGAGTGAATAAATAGTTTACTACAGTTGTCGAAACGAATAAGTTACCTCTTCTTGTCATTTTTCCAAAAAAAGTGGTGTAAGGGAGTTAGTAATTTATTCGTTTCGGTTGTATTATATATAAATTGCACTAAAATATCGTTAACCGATAAAATACTAAGTTGATGAATAGAAAAAATTTCGACCCTGTAACGTGGGTTCCTACTGTATACTTCGCTATGGGGTTACCTTTTGTAGTCTTGAATATGGTTTCTGTCCTAATGTTTAAGGGCTTGGGGATCTCTGATGCGCAAATAGCCCTTTGGACTTCGTTGATTATGATGCCATGGACATTGAAATTCCTTTGGAGTCCGTTTCTTGAACTGTATAAGACTAAGAAGTTTTTTGTGGTACTGACCCAGATACTGTCCGGTGTATTTTTCGGATTGGTGGCACTATCATTACAATTGCCGCATTTCTTTGCCTGCTCTATTGCTTTATTGGCAGTGATCGCCTTTAGTGGTGCAACACACGATGTAGTTACCGATGGTGTTTACATGAACGAATTGAGTAAACAGGAACAAGCTCAGTATATCGGTTGGCAGGGAGCTTTTTATAATATAGCCAAGATTGTAGCATCCGGTGGATTGGTTTGGATAGCTGGTTGGCTTGTGAAATATTTTGGAGGAACGGAAGGGGCTTCTCCGGAAGTGATGCATGGGGCAAATGTACACGGATGGATGATCGTGATGTTTATTATGGCAGCAGTCATGATACTCTTGGGTATTTATCACACGCGTATGCTTCCTTCGGGCGGTGCAGCGGCTACGGCAGAAGGGCGATCGGTTAAAGCTACATTTGATAAACTCATGAGTGTTATTCTTGATTTCTTCAAGAAAAAGCATATTGTCTATTACATTGCATTTATTATTCTTTATCGATTTGCAGAAGGGTTTGTGATGAAAATCGTACCCCTATTCCTGAAAGCAGGTCGTGAAATCGGTGGATTGGGACTTAGTGAACAGCAGATCGGTATTTATTATGGAACGTATGGAGCGGCAGCATTTGTATTGGGATCTTTGCTTGCGGGTTATTATATTTCGCATAGGGGATTGAAGAAAACACTATTTTCACTATGCTGTATTTTCAATCTGCCTTTTATCGCGTATACTTTATTGGCTATTTATCAGCCTACTAACAGTATGTTGATTGGTAGTGCCATTGTTCTTGAATATTTTGGATATGGATTTGGGTTTGTGGGCTTGACATTGTTTATGATGCAACAGGTTGCCCCAGGAAAACATCAAATGGCTCATTATGCTTTTGCTTCAGGGATTATGAATCTGGGAGTCATGCTTCCGGGAATGATCAGTGGTTTTGTCAGCGACTGGCTTGGGTATAAGGATTTCTTTATCTTCATTCTATTTGCAACAATTCCTGCATTCCTGATTACTTATTTTGTGCCCTTCACATATCCGGATGCGCCTAAGAAATAATAATGAATATATACATATAAATATAAAAAAACTATGAGTGAGAAATTTAATATGCCTTGGGAAGATCGTCCGGTTGGTTGTAAAGATGTCATGTGGCGGTATTCTAAGAATCCGGTTATTGAACGTTACCAGATCCCATCATCAAATAGTATTTTTAATAGTGCGGTAGTTCCGTTTAAGGATGGATTTGCCGGTGTGTTCCGTTGCGATAACAAAGCGGTACAGATGAATATTTTTGCCGGTTTTAGTAAAGACGGTATCAACTGGGATATCAATCATGAACCGATCCAATTCAAAGCCGGTAATACGGAAATGATCGAGTCGGAATATAAGTACGATCCACGTGTGACATGGATAGAAGACCGTTATTGGATAACTTGGTGCAATGGTTATCATGGACCTACAATCGGTATAGGCTATACATTCGATTTTAAAGAGTTTTTTCAGTGTGAGAATGCTTTTTTACCTTTTAATCGTAACGGAGTACTTTTCCCGCAGAAGATAAATGGTAAATATGCAATGCTTAGCCGTCCGAGTGATAATGGACATACTCCTTTCGGAGATATTTATATGAGTTATAGTCCCGATATGAAATATTGGGGCGAACATCGTAGTGTTATGAAGGTAACTCCGTTTCCTGAAAGTGCATGGCAATGTACAAAGATTGGTGCGGGTTCTGTTCCTTTCCTGACTGAAGCCGGTTGGCTTATGTTCTACCATGGAGTTATCACTACTTGTAATGGTTTCCGTTATTCCATGGGAGCAGCTATTTTGGATAAAGACAATCCAGAGAAAGTACTATATCGTACGCGAGAATACCTACTTGCTCCTGCTGCTCCGTATGAATTGCAAGGTGATGTTCCCAATGTGGTATTCCCTTGTGCAGCTCTGCAGGATGGTGAAAAGGTTGCTCTGTATTATGGGGCGGCAGATACAGTCACAGGACTTGCATTCGGATATATTTCCGAGATTATTGAGTTTGTAAAAACAAAAAGCTTATAAAAGAGAGGAGAAGTGAGAGGGACTAAGAATTGATCCTTCTCCCATCTCCCTTATCGATTCTCCCTTCTCTTACAGTTTTGTTATGAATAGAATATTGTTAACTTGCACATTAGTTTTGTCTCTGCTTCCTGCTTATGCAGGCGGTGGAGACAAACTTACCCCTGTTGATTATGTCAACCCTTTTGTCGGTACTACCAATTTTGGTACGACTAATCCGGGGGCGGTCTGTCCCAATGGGATGATGTCTGTCGTTCCTTTTAATGTAATGGGTTCTGCTGACAATAAATACGATAAAGATGCCCGTTGGTGGTCTACTCCTTACGAATATCATAATTGTTTCTTTACTGGTTATTCGCATGTCAATCTAAGCGGTGTGGGCTGTCCTGAATTAGGCTCTTTATTACTGATGCCTACTACGGGAGAATTGAATGTGGATTACAAAGAGTATGGTAGCCAGTATAAAGATGAACAAGCTTCTCCCGGCTATTATTCGAATTATCTTACTAAATATAATGTAAAGACAGAAGTTACAGCCACTCCCCGTACCGGAGTTACCCGCTTTACATTCCCAAAAGGTAAAAGCCACATCTTACTTAATTTGGGTGAGGGACTTACCAATGAAACCGGTGCAATACTTCGTCGGGTAAATTCACAGGAGATAGAGGGTATGAAATTACTAGGTACTTTCTGTTATAATCCGCAAGCTGTATTTCCAATCTACTTTGTGATGCGTGTCAACAAGCAACCTTCCGGGATAGGTTATTGGAAAAAACAACGACCAATGAGTGGTGTCGAGGCAGAATGGGACCCTGATAATGGTAAGTATAAACTGTATACCAAATATGGAAAAGAAATAGCTGGTGATGATATTGGTGCCTATTTCACTTTTGATACCGAAGAAGGTGAACAAGTGGAGGTAGAGATGGGAGTTTCATTTGTCAGTATAGAAAATGCACGACTTAACTTGGATAAAGAACAAAAGGAGAAAAATTTTGACCAGATACATACTGAAGCGCGTAACCATTGGAATAATGATTTGTCTCGCATTTTGGTAGAAGGTGGAACAGAAAACCAAAAGATCGTTTTCTACACCGCTTTATATCATTTACTAATCCATCCCAATATCCTTCAGGATGTGAATGGAGAATATCCAGCAATGGAAAGTGACAAAATATTGACTACAAAAGGAAATCGGTATACTGTTTACTCTTTATGGGATACTTATCGGAACGTGCATCAATTACTGACACTTGTTTATCCGGAACGTCAGATAGATATGGTACGTACTATGCTCGATATGTATCGTGAGCATGGGTGGCTTCCAAAATGGGAATTGTACGGGCGTGAGACTCTTACTATGGAAGGTGATCCGAGTATTCCTGTAATTGTGGACACATGGATGAAGGGTTTACGTGATTTTGATATTGATCTGGCTTATGAAGCGATGTATAAATCCGCTACTCTTCCAGGTGCTGAGAATTTAATGCGTCCTGACAATGATGATTATATGTCCAAAGGATATGTGCCTCTTCACGAACAATATGATAATTCGGTTTCTCATGCTTTGGAATATTACATTGCAGATTTTGCTTTGTCCCGCTTGGCCGATGCTTTGGGTAAAAAAGAGGATGCCAAGTTGTTCTACAATCGTTCATTAGGTTATAAACATTATTATTGTAAGGAGTTTGGAACACTTCGTCCGATTCTTCCCGATGGTACTTTCTATTCTCCTTTCAATCCGAAACAGGGAGAAAATTTTGAGCCAAGTCCTGGATTTCATGAAGGTAATTCATGGAATTATACTTTTTATGTTCCCCATGATGTTTATGGGTTGGCACGTTTGATGGGTGGAAAGAAACATTTTGTTAATAAATTGCAAAAGGTATTCGACGAAGGTTTGTACGATCCGGCTAATGAACCTGATATAGCCTATCCATATCTTTTCTCTTATTTTAAGGGTGAAGAATGGCGTACTCAAAAAGAGACCCAGCGATTGTTAGCCAAATATTTTACAACTCAACCGGATGGTATTCCCGGAAATGATGATACGGGAACAATGTCTGCTTGGGCTATTTTCAATATGATGGGCTTTTATCCGGACTGCCCCGGATTACCTGAGTATACATTGACTACCCCTATATTTGATAAGGTTACGATCAAGCTTGATCCGAAATGGTATAAAGAGAAAGAATTGATAATTACAACGGCCCGTCAACAGCCGGACGCATTATATATAGAAGACGCAAAATTAGGTAATAAGAAAATCAATCGCTTCCGTATCACCCACGATGAGTTGGTGCATGGAGGGTGCTTGGAGTTTTCAATAAAATAAAAGTTGGTTTAAAAGGTAAAAAGTAGAAAGACTGTCCGGACATGGTTTGTTAGGACAGTCTTATTTTTTAGTATGTTTATGCTTTGGATTGTATTATTATAAAACATTTTAATTGCTATGAGAAATTTAGTCAACCTTTTCTGGATTACTGTCTTCATGTTGTCAGGTTGTGCCAAGGAAGAACCTGCTTGTTGCATAATACCACAACCACAATCTGTGGAGGTTTCTGAAGGTAATCTAACATTATTTAAACCTTTGCTTTTCATTTCCGATTTGAAAGGAAATGAAGGGGAAGAGTTTACTTCTTATCTGAAACAATCACCATTGGCTCTAGAGCCCCAAAATGGGAATGTACAAGACGCTCCTATTCGATTTTGTATAGTAGATTCGATTCCGGGATACTCTTCGGAGGAAAGTTACCAGTTACAAATAGATAAAGGCTTTCTTACTATATCCGCAACTTCTGCTGTCGGATTGTTCTATGGTTTCCAATCGCTACTTCAATTGGTGCAGCAAAATACGGATAATTCGGTTGTTTTTGCATTAGCGAAAATAAAGGATGCACCCCGTTTCCCATACAGAGGTTTACATCTGGATGTTTCACGTCATTTCAAGACAAAGGAGTTTGTGAAAAAACAGTTAGATGCGATGGCACGGTACAAACTAAACCGCTTTCACTGGCATCTGACGGATGGTGCCGGGTGGCGTCTTGAAATCAAACGTTACCCTGAACTTACCGAGCAAACGGCCTATCGTCCTTATCCGAATTGGAAAGCGTGGTGGGAAGGGGGACGTACTTATTGTACAAAAGATGCTCCAGAAGCTGATGGTGGATATTATACACAAGACGATGTGCGTGAGATAGTTGAATACGCCCGTTTGCGCCATATTACAGTGATTCCGGAAGTAGAAATGCCGGGACATTCGGAAGAAGTCTTAGCCGTATTCCCACAACTGTCATGCTCCGGCAAACCCTATGTGAATTCAGAGTTTTGTATC
>ERZ791579.1766-NODE-1766-length-11023-cov-3.441831_pt1 | contig 11023 bp, 9 predicted proteins | sample MGYA00509968_ERZ791579 | MGnify/ENA primary metagenome ERZ791579 (study PRJEB30046, sample SAMN00791924) | human gut metagenome | study: EMG produced TPA metagenomics assembly of the A metagenome-wide association study of gut microbiota in type 2... | reverse complement strand
TCTTCTATTAAAATCTTTCTGACTGCCGAAACATTTTCATTCCAACAAATACAAATTTAATTTACACGAGAACTGATTGATTATGCACACACACTTCCAAGAATCTCTTCCAGTGCATTTTTACTGCTTGTATGGCACCGGATCACATCTGCATTACATCTTCCCGCCTCTTCTACCGCACACCGTACCATCTTATGTGATACGGTGTTGGTGAAGAGAATGATCAGATCCGGTGATCCGATCTGGTTCCCGAGCTTTGCCGGCATCTGTGTAAATACCTTCGCTTTACAGTTATGTTCCTTACAGATCTTTTTATACTGGCAGACCATGCGGTCATGTCCGCCTACAATCACAACACTCATGACTACACCGCCGCAAGCTGCCTGCCGAGATCGGTGCAGGCAGCCACAGCCTCATCGTCCGGTGCCTCCTTACAGATCACGCCTTCGCCGTTCAATACATTCGCGCCTGCGGATGACATGCGGTCTACCCAGTCACGCATCCACTGTCCGTCTCCCCAGCCATAGGAACCGAACAGACCGATGGTCTTGCCTGCCGCAAATCCTTCTACCTCGGTTACGAAAGGCTCCATCTCGCCCTCCTCAAGAACCTCAGCCCCCATTGCCGGGCATCCGAGTGCAAATGCCTTTGCGTTCTTTAACTCCGCTGTAGAGACGCTGCTTACGTCTACCACTGCGGCTTCCTTACCTGCTGCTGTGATTCCGGCGCCGACTGCCTCTGCCATCGCCTGTGTATTTCCTGACTGTGACCAGTATACTACATAAATCTTATCCATTTATTTTTCCTTCCCTTCCGCACCTTTTCGTGCCTGTTTCTATGCCGCGGTACATCCGCAGATATCTATGATTTCTGTCATCTTTAATCCATAATGCAACAGCTGGATCAAATTTTCCCTGGCATATTCATATTTTTCAAAAAGTCTCTGTTTTCCTTCTTTATCCGCATATACTTTCCAATAACCGGTGCAGAGGCTGTTCTTCCCCTGATGTCTGATAAATCCTTCCACATCCTCCGGGGGATATCCTAACAGCAATCCCAGTTCGTGGGGGAACGGCTTCCCTCTCTCTGCATAGGTTTCATAACGATCGCAAAATACCGGCAAAATATCCTCCAGTCGATCGGATTCGTACCCTGCCTCCCGCAGCAGTTTCTGTACCTGCGGCATTTTCAGATACTTTTCCAGCCGGTCTTCCCGATACAACAGTATTACCATTTTCTCCTCTGTCTCCAACAAGGGATACAGGGAAAGCACACTGCTTTCAACGATCCTTCCCACCTGTGTAAAGCCTTCCGGGGAAATCGTCAGCAGATTGGAAATCTTAAGTCCCGTGATCAACGGTGCACACTGCAAAGCCAACTGTAGTTCCACATCGTCTGCTTCCATTTCACACAGGATCTCCCACGTTTCCTGACTCAATCAGCGCTTCACCTCCTGCCATCCAAAAGTCATTGAGTTAGTCGTAGCTAACCTATATAAATAATATAGAAAAAAGCAGTTCCCGTCAAGGGAACTGCCTGATAGAAATTCTCAACATATAAACTTTCAAAATAGCTTTGGAGATTTCCATTCTCAGATCTTTCTGCGGTCCAGCCCTGTACTGCGATAGTATTCTGCCTTGTCCTGATACATCCGTCTCTCGGACTCCGTCAGTAGATGATCCTTTCCCACGGCTTCCAGAGTGTTCACCGCTGCTCCTACTGCCATGGAGACATCATGAGCTGCCAGCTCTGTTTTTAATTCCTCCACCTTTTGATAGAATTCCTTTTCAGAAATTCCGGTGCACAGGACCACCAGTTCATCTCCGCCGATACGGAACATTCCATTTCCTTCAAATACACGTTTCAGGCAGTCACAGCACCTGCGGATCAGGCGGTCTCCGGCGGAATGTCCTTCACTGTCATTGATCCGTTTTAATCCTGTAATATCACAGTATACCACGCCGATGGGCTCGGTATGGTCCACCTGCTCAATGTACCTCTCCATAGCATAACGGTTCCCCAATGTCGTCAGCGGATCCGAATAGCTCATCACTTCCAGCTCCCGTACCAGATTTCTCTGCTTCAGGGACGATACGATAAAGTGTCCCATGATCTGCAGCATCTCCGACACAAATTCAAAATATCTGGTCGAAGGATTGTCTACTCCGTAGAAGCCGATTACTTTCCCATCATCATAAAGCGGAACCACCACCAGGGAATGAATATTCTGTCTTACCAGAACTTCATACATCTGCGGATCCACATCTTTCATTTCTTCCAGATTCTCTGTGACAATACTCTGATTCTCATCAAACTTCCGATACCATTCCGCACAGATCTCCGGCGGTAGATCCTGAAGGGTATCCTTTTCCGGTGCGACTCCCTTGGCTACCCATTCGTATGTATTGTGGTCATGATCGTGGTCATCCTTTTCAAAAATATAGGCCCGTCCCGCTTCCAGATTCTTTCCGACAAATTCCAGCAGCACCTGCAATGTCTGATCCATGCTCTCCTGCCGCTGTGCCACACGGATGGCTTCATTCAACGCAGCCTCCATATTACGGTAATCTTCGGATTTGTGCCCTCTCTCATTCAGATTGCCGCAATCTATGGCGATTTCCATACGGTATTTTCTCCCATCTTCTTCTACCAGTGTGTCCTTGATATGAAGTTCTCTTCGCAGCAGCGGATTGTAATATTCCCATTCCTTAAAAAAACCCGGCTTTAACTGTTCATTATTACACATGCCACAGGGCAGAGAATTTCCCTGCAATATCTCATAACACTTTAACCCGATGATCTCTTCAAGACTTTGAAATCCATAGCTCTTCAGAGTCTTCTTGTTCATATATATCAATTCATGAGTCTCTGCATCTGCCACATATACATATTCACCCAGATTCTCGAAAAATTCCCATATTTTACTCATATACACCAACCTGTTTCCGTATTCTTCCCCTCATTATAACTAATCAGTATACACTTGCAAACGCTTTACGGCAAGCCTGTTCTCTCAAAAATGTCTGTAATAATCTCACATCATCCGTGATCACACCGTCCGCCCCACAGTTTACGATCCGAAGCATGGCACCGGAAGTATTGGCTGTCCACCCGTATACCGACTTTCCGCAGTAATGAATGGCATCTACCATATCCACTGTAAGATTTCTCCCCTCGATGCTATAGCTGTCGGCATAGTCCAGCTCATAATCCTCTTCTTCCAGATCATGGGCAATAAAAACTGTTGAAATCCCCGGTTCCAGCTCCTTCATTTTCTGCAGGATTCCCTTGTTCATGGAGCCTATAATACACTCATCCACCATATCATAATCCTGCAGCAGAGTCAGCACGCTTTCCTCCAGTGCATCCTCCTGTCCGGTATATTTCAGTTCGATCATCAGAGTGATCCTGCCTCTGGCACAGGTAAGCATTTCTTCCAGTGTCGGGATCTGTTCTCCCCGGTATGCTGACGAAAAACCGCTGCCCACTTCCAGGGTTTTGAGAGCATCTGCCTCCGCATCCCATACGCAGATATCCTCTCCTGTGGTTCGTTTAAAATTACTGTCATGCATAACGATCAGGGTTCCGTCCGACAACTGCTGCACATCAATCTCTGCAATAGGCGCTCCATCCCGGATGGCCTGTTCCAGGGCCGCCACCGTGTTCTCCGGAGCTACTTTTGCCCCCGCCCGATGCGCTACCACGATCACAGGAGCGTCTTTACCTGCGGCCTGTACCTGCGGCAATACACCATATGTCAGAAAATAGAGGCAGAGAAGCATAACAATCGCTGTTTTTCTGATAATTTTCATCACATTGCCCTCCCATGAAAGTTATTTGTCAATTTTATTGTAACTATTGACTATAAACTCCATACAAGGAAAATGTTAACTTTTTGTAAATATTCAGAGCCACGTAAATATAACCGGAGGAACGTCGAATGCTTGCATTCGTAAGATCCTCTGGCTATATTTATGTGGCGAAGTAACCACATGAGCAAAAGGAAAGCATCGGAGATGCGATTTTGCGAATGGGGTTCTGAATATTACGACTATTCAGAGCCATGTAGCTTCAGGCAGGGTATTCGGCAGATGCTTGCATACGCAAGAATATCTGCCTGAAGTTATAGGGCGAATTATCGTTCTGAATCGTCGGTAAGCCCGGATAAGCGTACTCACTTCCGTAACATCACTACCAGCTCATGAGCCAGCAGTGGAAATGCTGCCAGTACATTCAATAGTAGCCATTCCTGTCCGGACAGATGGGAGGTTCCGAACGCTCCGATGAGAAACGGTACTTCTGTTACCGCAAACTGCAGCGCAAATCCAATAACACAGGCCAACACCATCAGCGGATTATCCCAGGGTCTCATAGCAAATACGGACTTCTGCATATCCCGCATTCCCACTGCATGATACAGCTGGCACATTCCCAGTACTGTAAAAGCATAGGTCTGGGATCGGGCAAGTATTTTTTCCCGGGACAGTAATTCACGAAGTCCCTCCACCCAGTCAGACAGATTCCAGGACAGTTCTCCCTTGCCTGCCAGGATCCCACAGGGCAATACCAGAAATGCCGCCAGACCGATACCGGTGATCAGCGCTCCATAGAGTAAGGTACAGGCCATTCCGCCCCGGGCGAACAGACTCTCCGCTGCTTTTCTTGGAGGACAGCGCATCAGGCTTTTTCCGTCATTTTTATCCACTCCCAGTGCCAACGCCGGAAGGGAATCCGTGATCAGATTGATCCACAGTATATGACTGGATTTTAGAGGGGAAGCCAGCCCCAGAGCCACTGCTACGAACATGGTCATCAGTTCCCCGAGATTGGAGGACAGTAAAAATATCACCGACTTGCGGATGTTTTCATAGACGCCTCTGCCTTCCTCGATTGCCTTTTCAATCGTTGCAAAATTATCATCCGTCAATATCATGTCCGCCGCCTGTTTAGCCACATCCACGCCGGTTCCCATGGCTACACCGATATCTGCTGCTTTCAGAGAAGGAGCATCGTTCACACCATCCCCTGTCATGGCCACAATCTCCCCATTCTGCTGCAGCCCCTTCACGATCCGTACCTTCTGGGCCGGAGTCACTCTGGCATAAACCCTGATATTCCTGATCCTCCCAGCAAAAGAAGCATCATCCAGATGATTCAGTTCTTCCCCTGTAATACACTGACTGCGATGCCCTGCAATCCCCAGCTGTCTGGCAATGGCATAGGCGGTATCCACATGATCCCCGGTGATCATTACTGTAGATACACCTGCACGGCGGAAAATCTCCACCGCTTCCTCCGCCTCCGGTCTGGCAGGATCACGCATCCCCACGATTCCCAGGAATGTCATACCTTCTTCCCCACACCCGGGAGTGTTTCCGCTCTGTGCTGCCGCCAGTGTCCGAAGCGCCAGGGAATTCATGAGTTCTACAACCTCACTGATCCTTTTTCTCTGTCCGGCTGTCATTGGCACACTTCTTCCGTCCTGTAAAATATGGGTGCAGTGCTGTACGATCACATCCGGTGCCCCCTTCGTATAGGCAATGCTTCCCTTATGCCCTCCGTTTTTCGGGATTCTGTGATAGGTCGTCATCATCTTCCGGTCCGAATCGAAAGGCTTTTCATCATAGCGGGGGTACTGCTTCTCCAGACGTTCTCTATGCATCCCCATCTTCTCTCCGAAGTCTAAGAGCGCCAGTTCCGTTGGATCTCCGATCCGTTGCTCTCCCTGCAGGGAAGCATCATTGCACAACAGTATTCCCCGGAGCATCTCCTGTACGCATCGGGATTCTCCCCTGCCATTGCTGCCGGCAGCATCCTCCAGCACATCATACCACCAGCATTTTTCCACCGTGAGCCGGTTCTGGGTCAGTGTGCCGGTCTTATCCGAGCAGACCACGCTGACCGCTCCCAGAGTCTCAACGGAAGGCAGTCTGCGGATGATCGTATGTACTTTGACCATTCTGGTCACTGACAATGCCAGACAGATCGTCACCACTGCCGGCAGACCTTCCGGCACCGCAGCCACCGCCAGGGAAATCGCCACCAGCAGCATTTCCGGAATATTTCTGTGTTGAAATACCGCCAGCAGAAACAATGCCGCACATACTCCCAGCGATAAAATACTCAGAAGCTTTCCCATATCCCCCAGACGTTTCTGTAACGGTGTCATTTCCTCTTCCGCATCTGTGATCATGGAGGCGATCCTGCCGATCTCCGTGGCCATGCCCGTAGCAGTCACGATTCCTTCTCCGTGGCCATGGGTCACCACAGTAGACATATATACCATATTGACCCGTTCAGCCAATGGAATCTCGTGTCTGCAGTCTGCCAGAAACAGCGCATCTTTTTCCACAGGTACCGATTCTCCGGTCAGGGCAGATTCCTCCACCTGCAGATTGGAGCTTCTGGTCAGCCGTATATCCGCAGGTACCTGTGCCCCTGCCTCCAGGTCTACCAAATCGCCCGTCACCAGTTCCGCCGCCGGAATCTCCTGACGGATACCTTCCCTGATCACAATGGTCTGTGGACTGGTCAGCTTTTTCAATGCTTCCAGTGCCTTTCGGGCTTTTCCCTCCTGCAGCATGCCCACCAGGGCATTGACCACTACCACAGTGCCGATGATCACGGCATCACTGAGCTCCCCCAGAAAGACGGATACCACAGCTGCGATCAATAATATGTAGATCAGCGGGTCCTTTAACTGCTCCAGAAAAAGCTGTATTTTCGTCTTTTTTCTGGCAGCTTTCATTTCATTTCTGCCATTTTGCTGTAAACGACGAAAGGCCTCACCATCGGTAAGGCCCTTCACTGCGTCACTTTTCAGTTCATTTACGGTTTCCTGTATATTCTGTTTTTCGAACACGGCTGCCTCCAATGCTTGTTTCTATTAAGCATTGTATGTCATATCTTCAGAATTCATTACACCGAATCATCGTACATTTTGATCTCTTAACTGGAATGCTGCGGTCAGCTCGTTCATGTTGGTGGCCTGCGCAGACAATTCCTCACTGGTGGCAGAAGTTTCTTCTGCGGTCGCAGAGTTGTTCTGCACCACTGTGGATATCTGTTCAATGCCCTGTTCGATCTGCATCATGGCATCTGCCTGTGCCTTGGATTCTTCCATGGCTTTCTTGGACTCGTTGGCCAGATCCTCAATGCCTTCCACGACCTTCTGCAATGCTTCGGCTGTCTTGTCCGTGATCTGGTTGCCATGCTCAATCTCCTGCAGGGAAGTCTCAATCAATTCTCTGGTATGTACCGCAGACTGTGCACTGTCATCTGCCAGCTTACGGATCTGATCCGCAACCACTGCAAAGCCTCTTCCGGCCTCTCCTGCTCTGGCTGCCTCAATGGCTGCATTCAGGGACAACAGATTCGTCTGGGATGCGATATCCTCAATCTCACCGATAATATCGCTGATCTGTCTGGAAGTATCGTTGATCCGCTGCATGGCATCTGTCAGACCCTTCATCTCCTCTCCGCTGTCCTTCGCCTGCTGCTGGTAATCCATAGCCTTCTGGTAAGAACCTCCCAGTGCCTTGGCATTCTTCTCCACGATCTCGGTTACATTCGTGATGGTAGCCTGCAGTTCCTCTACGGAACCGGCCTGGTCGGTAGCACCTTCCGCAAGTCCCTGGGCAGCATCTGCCATCTGGTTTGCCCCCAGAGATACCTGTCCCACTGCCGTCTTGATCTCATTAAGTGTCTCACTGAGCTTATGGTTCAGCTTACGGATAGATTCCAACAGTCCCTGAAAGTCTCCCACATAGGCTTCTGCACACCCTGAAGTCAGTGCGAAGTTTCCTTCCGACATTTCTCCCAACAGATAATCCGCATCGCCGATGACCTTCTGCAGATTGCCGGATAGTGCTGCGGTAGCCTCTGCCAGGATCTGTGTCTCATCCTGTGTCCGGATCACAGGTGCCGGAGTATGCAGATCGCCTTCCGCCAGCTGACGTATTCTTTCGGTACATTCCGCCACCGGTTCACCGATCGCCTGACCGATCTTTTTTGCCCTGCGCACACTGAAACATAAAGCTGCAGCACCTATTGCTACACCAATGACAATACATACAACGGAAGAACCAAGGAAATCTGTCAGTGGTGCATTTACTGCCACACTCCATCCATTGGTTCCTTCTATTGGTGCATAAGCCTGTATTGTGATGGTTCCGCCTTTCATATAAGTGCCATATCCGATTGCTCCGGTCATCATCTTCTGCTCTACCTTTGCAATTCCCCGCAAAGATCTGTCCGTCTGAGACAGTTCAATGTTGCTCTTCTGCTCCTGGGCAATCGCAGAATCACAGTGAGCAATGGTGATACCTGTTTCTCCCAACAGATAGCACTCGGAATTCTTACTGACAGAGACTGCCGCAGCAATATCATTTAAGAACTCCGGATCCGGCACAACGAATACCACGCCGACAATATCACCATTCTTATCTCCATCTGCATATACGGGTGCGGAAATGATAACGCTGAGTCTGCCGTCTGTCTTCGAGATCACGGGATCCGATACCACGACCTCTCCCTGCATGGATCTCTTAAAATAATCGCGGTCACTATAATCGGTTCCGTCATAAGCACAGATACCGTTGGCGCCGATCAGCTTGCCTCTGACCATTCCATAAGCTTCCACACGCTGGTTGATATACTGCTGCTTCTGCTCCTGGGTAAATACCGGAGAAGACAGCTGGTAACTGCATCCGAGTTCGGATACGATCGTCGTTGTCACCCGTAGTTCCTCATTGATACGGTCTGCGGAAATCTCTGCCACCACCAGCATATCGCCTTCCAGTGTTCTCATGGTACTGGACAGATTCAGGATCACGGTAAGGATGACCAACGGAATAATTGAGAACACTACCAGCCTGCTGATTGCCTTCTGCAGACGTTCCCGGATCGTCGTCATGCCGGGTGTCTGCCCCTTTGTGCCCTTCTGTGATGCTTTTGTACTCATATGTCCTCATTTCTGCGCTGCGGTCTGTTGATTTGTTATTTTATTTTCCGTACTTTTCTGTCTTTCCGTAAACCGGTCATTTATCCGGCAGCGCCCGGATATTTCTTCAGCTTAATGCCTTTCTTCCATTCCAAGTCGATGATTTTATGCGGAAGTACTTTTATATTATTATCGGTTCTATAATACCATTTTTTTAGCGCAATTTCTACAATGTAAGCGCAAAGAAAGAGTTAACATTTCGACAAATATTAACTCTTTCCGTCATTATCTCTATCTCCTCAGAGAAAAGAAATCTTTTTATTAATAGCCGAATTCCTGAGCAAAATACAACTTACCGCTCTTCTCGTAAATCGCAATGCTGCAAGTAGTAAAATCATCTGCCAGGATATTGGCTGCATGGGTAGGAGATGCCATCCATGCATCTACCACGCTCTGTGCGGAATCATAACCTTTCGCAAGGTTCTCTCCCCACATCAGTTCACTGTTCACGGTATACCAGTCCTTACCGTTAGGTCTGGTATGTGAGAACTTTGATGCGGCTTCCGTTGCTCTTACCATAGCGCAGGACTCCAGACCGTTGCTCCAGTTCAGTGCTGCCAGGCCGTTCTCTGCTCTCTTCGCGTTTACAATATCCAACGCATCGATAGCCATGGCACGAAGTTCATCTGCACGGGCCAGCTCAGCTTCACTCATACCAGCTTTTCTCACAGAACCCGCCAGTGCCACTGCCTCTTCATCGAACCAGACAGTTCCGTCATCCGTGGCAGGATCACGGCTTACAGAGGATAATTCTGTACTCTTGCCGCAGCCTGCAAGGCTCAGCACCATGATGACTGTCAGAACAAGACTCATCCATCTTTTTTTCATTTGTTCTACCTCTTCTTTCCTTGATTGTTTATAGTAAATATATGTTTATTCGTTATGATTGCTTCTTCTTAATAATAAGCCATGCTCCCAGCCCTGTCAAGGAAAGGGCAAAGCCCAGATTCCATGTATTGGAATCATCGCCGGTCCTGGGTCTTCTGGAAGCTCCCAGGACTGCTCTGTCCGCCAATGGTGTAGGATCATCGGTAATGCTTACAACCCGCTGACGTCTTACACCAAGCACCTGAGGTGTTACCGGGGTTGCCGGCTCAGACGGTGTACCGGGAGTATCCGGGGTATCGGAATCATCCGAATCGTCCGGAGTATCCGGGGGTGCGGTCGGAGTAGTGGTCGGCGTCGTGGGTGTGGTATCCGGTGTGCCTGTCGGCGTAGGCTCCGGAGTAGCACTGGGAGTAGGTTCCGGGCTGGTAGTCACGGGCGGAGTAACCTCCGGCTCTCTGGACAATTCAAACTGCATTCCGAAGCCGTATCTGGTCATCTGATAGCCGTTGTTGGCCAACACACCGTTAAGGTTAGTGGTGATCTTCACTTCTCCGTCCTTTAACAGGTCGGATACCAGAGTATCTGCATAGGAACCTTCCTGTCCGTTTTTCAGCATCCGGTCATACAGACCTTCACCGTCAAAAGTATATACATTATGATATGTCGTGTAATATAAAGCATCTGCTACTGCAGAACAGCTCTCCGCTACTGTGGTATCGGCGGTTCCGTTGGTCAGGATTGCCAGTTCCTCTGCCGTAAGTTCTGAAAAGCCGTAGACCTTATTTCCTTCTTCTCTGGAAGTATTGTTGAACCAGTCTAAGTAATACTGTGCCAGGCAGCTCTGCGTAACCTCTTCCGGCTTCATTTCTTCGCTGCCATATCCTTTTTTCAAAAGAGCCTCTCCGACAATCGCATCCGTAACCTTGCCTGCGGTGATTCCGAGATCCCGTAACGGAGCATTTAAAATACGGCGGGGCAATGTACAGAACGCTCCCACTTCACCGATCTCATAACCTTCAAAACCACTGGACAGAACCGTTACTTTCTCTCCTGCCTTAGGCGCCGCCGGGATCGTACCGATCGTGGCCTTTGCAGGATCATACTGATACTCCTTATTGCTCTCATTTACCAGCTTTATGTTGTAGTACAGGGTATCTCCGGGTCAGCTGTTTTCTGATGCGGTATGCCTCATCA
>ERZ791579.1759-NODE-1759-length-11040-cov-2.493036_pt1 | contig 11040 bp, 8 predicted proteins | sample MGYA00509968_ERZ791579 | MGnify/ENA primary metagenome ERZ791579 (study PRJEB30046, sample SAMN00791924) | human gut metagenome | study: EMG produced TPA metagenomics assembly of the A metagenome-wide association study of gut microbiota in type 2... | reverse complement strand
GATTCCTTTTAGTCGAATGTCATATACGATGTTTACATGTTTTTTCTGATCCTGTTTGAGTGCATAGAAAAAGTCAAATGCCAGATTGTTTATTTTAACCAGCATCTTCAAATCTTCGGGATGTACATATTTTTCATAAAATTGATACCCTTGATTTGTTAATGGAAATTTATCTCCTAAAAACTGTATTAGGTTGTCGGGATAAATGAGTTTGTCTCTTGTATAATCGAAAATATAGAATACGTTATTGGTTAAACTGTTTAGAGTCTGTAAATAATTCATGTTCAGTGAATCATCCATGTCTTTGTCACAATCGTTAAACGATTGATGGGCGTAATAAGTGAGATCTGATTTAGTCATTTAGTTGTGTTTTAGGTTGTCTAAGATAAGGAAAAATTATAATTCCAAAGAAGAAAGTCAAAATATTATTAAACCTACCTGTTTAGGTAGGTTTGTGTGTTTTTACGCAAAAGGCTTCTTATTTTTAGTCGAAATTAGATATCATGATGGGAAAACTAATAAAAAATTATGGAGAAATAAGTCTCTGGCAACTTGGAAAAGACGAGATTCCGGATATGACATTTTTTGTTTTGGATAATTATTATATGCAATATTGGAAGCAACATATAGATGTCAGCGGAGAGGAGCTGAGGAATGCCATAGCGGAAGATCTTACTCATTTTGATCATGGGACATTTTTTGCGATAAAGGATTTGGATGGGCGTTTGTTGGCGTCAATAAAAGCAATCAAGATCCTAAAAGACGATAAGTTCCCTTTGGAAAATGATTTTCAGATTACATATTCCGACCTTGAACGAAGGGTTGTTCCTTTAGTTGGAGATGTCTGGTTGTTTGGACGTTTGGTGGTCGATCGGGATTATTTCAATTCAAAACCGGAGTTTGTCCGTTTTCGAAATATTATTTTCCGGATATTGATTTGCAAAGCCATAGAGTGTATGAGTTATTCTCCTGACAATATATTGGTAGCAGATGTGGATGTCGCAGTCTGCCGGAAACTTCGCAAATTCGATATCGATATGATTCCGATCGGCTCGTCAAAAATCATATATGCATCAGAAGCCGTTCCGGTTTACAACCGGATGTCCGGATTGTCCACCTTTTATTCAAAGAATATTCATTTAATTAGATAAAAAATAGTTATGTATAGTCGAAATCGTTTATATATCAGCCCGGAGGAACAGGACCGTCTTGGTTCGCTCCGTTTGCTTCTGGGAGGAGCCGGTTTGGGGAGTGAGATTGCAGAGTGTGCCTTGCGTTTGGGGATCCGCCATATCCATATTATAGATGGAGACCGGGTCGAACAGTCTAACCTGAACCGTCAGAACTATGTCTTGTCGGATGTAGGACGGTTGAAAGCCGAAGTTTTGTCCGAACGCTTGAAGGCGATTGCTCCGGATGCTGAAATAGAGTTTACTCCGGTCTATTTGACGGAAGAGAATTTGACAACGTATGCCTTGGATTGTGATGTGGCTGTCAATGCTCTTGATTTCAGTACATCGGTTCCCTTCTTATTCGATTGTTATTATGTGGGGAAAAATATCCCGATGCTCCATCCCTATAATTTTGGTTGGATCGGTTGTGTGTTTGTCATTCGCACGTTGACATCCGAATGGTTGAAGTGGGAACAGTTTGAGGGAAAGACGGAGGTTGCGGTAGCCCGCTTTGTGATGAGCCGGTTGGAAAAGAAAACGGATGAGTGGGATGCTTTTGCAAAAGTGGTGGATGCGTATGAAAATGAAAAAGAAACATTGCCTCCGCCGCAGTTGGCGATCGGCTCGTATTATGTGGCGGGAATGTGTACGTCCATTTTGTGTAAAATAAGTTCGCAGGATAGGCTATGCGATTTCCCTGAGTTCAATGTTGTTCCAGTCAACGATTTTTTTATGTGCTTTCCTATGCTTTTAGGTAGGAACGAGAGCTTGAATTTATTTGTTGCAAAGCGATAAATGTTTTTTCTTTGCAACAAATGTAATCTTTATGCCTGATCTATCCGTCATAATGCCAGTCTATAATGGAGAAGCCTATCTTTGCCAAGCAATAGACAGTATCTTGAAACAAACCTTTCGGAATTTTGAATTTATAATTATAGACGATGCATCTACCGATGGATCGGAAAAGATTATACATGCGTATGAAGATTCTCGGATAAAGTTTGTCCGGAATACAGATAATCAAGGAAACTATCCCTCCCGTAATAAAGGATTGAAAATGGCTACAGGTAAATATATCTGTGTTATGGATGCTGATGATGTTGCGTATCCTCATCGTTTTGACGTTCAATATCGTTATCTGGAAAACCATCCAGATGTTCTGGCTGTAGGAACTCACTATGATTTTTCAATACAAGGAAAAACGATGAAAAGAAATCTGCCTTTGTCTTATGAGGATGTACAGATTGCGTTGCTTTCCGATAATCATTTTTTGCATTCTTCTTTGATGGTTCGTACTGAAGCAATGAGAAAGATCGGAGGATATGATGAAAAATATGTTTATTCTTCAGACTATGATCTGTTATCGCGATTAGCATTGTCGGGTAAAATAGAAAATCTGCCGGATATATTAATGATGTATCGTCTGCATGATACTCAGATATCACAGTTGTACAAAAAGGAACAAAAGGGCTATGCCGATGAGATACGCAGAAAATATCAGATTGAGTTTGTAAATCGGTATAAATCAGCGGGACAGTTGGCGCCGGATGAATGGAGTGTTATGTATCCTCATATGGGGCGAGTTATTGCTTTGTATACTTATGCTTGTTACACAAGAGAGTTTAGGTATGAACAGTCTGCTATCCAGCTGTTGGATCATATACTTGAAAAGGTGGCAGTCATTCCGTCTCTTGGACTGGAACAAACATTATGTGGCATCGGGTGTGGATTGATTTATCTGCTTCGTAACGGTTTTACAGAAGGGGATGAAGATGTTGTATTAGATGAGTTTGATCGGCGTTTGTTTACCGTCTGTTTGAAATGGCCTGAAAATGAGTATAAGGCTTTGTCTGGCTGGATACATTATTTGGCGCTTCGTATAGAATTGGGGAAGAAAAACGCGAGGGAACTTCTAAATAAACAAAGCTTGATCAACTTTATGGATCGTTTGGAAAGTAGACAAATTAGAAATGAGTCGCTTTTGAAGGATATAAAGAAAATAGAAGCCTTGGGGATATTTCCTGAACGAACTGATTATTTATTGGGCAAAAGAGCAGAGAATCGCAATATTTTAATGGGGTTCGATAAACTAATGCAGGATAAAGTCACGTTTGTGATTCCTGTTCGGATCGATTCTTTGGAACGACAACGGAATTTGGATGTTTTACTGGAGCAGCTGTCTAAGCGGAAACGAACGGATATATTAATATTAGAAGCGGATATCAGTCCTGTCTATAAGTTAAAAAAGAATTATCAGAACGTAAGTTATCGATTTGTGAAGGATGATCATCCTGTTTTTTACCGGACTAAATATTTGAATCTATTATTGCATGAAGCAAATGCGTCTATTGTTGGTGTGTGGGATACAGATGTCATGTTGCCAGATACGCAAATAGATCAGGCAATAGAAGACATTCGTGAAGGGAAAGCAGTAATGAGTTTCCCATATGATGGAAAATTCTGTTTTTGTTCGGCTATAGATAGTTTTTTGTTTCGTTACAAGCAAGATATAAACGATTTGAAAGAGAAAGAATTGAAGTTCGTCTTTTTCCCTTATTCTGTGGGAGGTGCGTTTTTGGTTAATAAAGATGTTTATTTGAAAGCAGGAGGAGAAAATGAGCATTTTTATGGCTGGGGCATGGAAGATTTGGAACGGGTTAAGAGGATGGAGATATTAGGGTTACCGGTTACAAGGGCAAAAGGGGCATTGTATCATTTGTTCCATTTTCGGAATGAAAATTCCCGTTTTTACAATGAAACATTGGAAAATGAGAGCAGGGCAGAATATCTGACAGTTTGTAGTCTGACTAAAAACAGGTTGGAGAAATATATACAAACTTGGAATAATGTTCATAAAGAATATGAAAATAGAGTGCATATTTCATTAACATCAAAAGACATGAAAATACCGTATGATATACGTGTGAAATCGCCATTTCTTGACAACTATTTTTGTTTGATGGAAAAATATAATATGGCATTTGTGGCAATTGCTAAAAACGCGATGACTTACCTGAAAAATCTTGCTATTCATGCTCAATATGATATTTATCCTGCTCATGAGGATGTTCATAATTTAATCGGGTATAATGAAAGAAGCCCTTACTTGTGTCCGGTTAGAGAAATGAAAAAAAGAGAAACAGAATTGGGAAAAATGATAAAATTTGCTGTTTGGAGAGATCCTGTAGAACGCTTGGTCTCTTGTTACAAATTTTTCTGCTTGGAAAAAGAAAATCGTTATTATTTCAGGTATCTGGATTTGTATGGTGATAATTCTTTTGATCGGTTTATGGAGTTTGTACGATTTGAGTTAGGTAAAACAAATCCTTTGTACCAAGATGAGCATATAAGGCGGCAGTCGGATTATTATTCGCCCGAAGATGTGGATTATATTGTCCCTATAAAATTCTTGAATCGTTTTTTGGAAGAACATAATATTCCTGTTCCTCAGAAAGAAGCGAATAAAACTACAGTTGATTTTAAATTGGCAAATCATTATATAGATGAAATAAAAGATTTATATAAAAACGACTATAAAATAGAATCTACTTATAATGGATAATATTCAGGCATATAACGATTCTTGGATTAATGAGATAGAGCGTCTTGTTCTCAATGTCAGTTTTCTCACTGATTTAGGACTGTTTCATGGAAAGATGGGGCATGCAATCTTTTTTGCTCATTACGGTCGTTTGGTGGATAATGTTTCTTATGAAAATTTTGCTGGTGAATTGCTTGAAGAAGTTTATGAAGAGATCAATATCAGCCTACCTGTTAATATGGAATATGGGTTGTGCGGCATTGGTTGGGGGATAGAATATTTGGTTGGACAGGGTTTTATGGAAGGATGTACGGATGAAATATTAAAGGATATTGATGAGCTGATAATGGAGCGTGACCCACGGCGTATGCATGATCTTAGTTTCCGGAAAGGCCTTGGGGGAATATTATATTATGTTATGGTTCGCCTTTCATCACTGCGTGAAACCGATAACTTACCCTTTGATAGTTTTTACTTGGAGTCCTTGCGTGAAGTTGTTTTAGAAAAAGATTTCAGTAAAGAAAAGAGTCTTTCTTTTCTAATAGATGATTTTATTCTTGTATTGGAAGGGAAGAAGAGAGTAAAGCCGGATCTTTCTGTTTTATTCCAAGTGTCTCCTCCAAGAAAATCTTCAACAGACTTATTGAGTGATGGTTTGGAATATGGCTGGCAGATGCTTGAAAGCGGCGATGCCGGAAAGTTGTATAAGAATTATCATTGGCATAAGGGCAAAAATTATTATCTTATCAATGAGGAAAGTGAATCGGCTAATTATGGTATAGGTACTTATTTAAATCAGATAACCGAGACTATGAAAGAAAGTGATTATTCGCTGACCATTATTACTCTTCGTTCTTCTAAGACTTCATCTTTGGCGATAGAGGAAAAGGCTAATGTGCGATATATAAGCATCGGAGGTACTCGTTGTAAGATGAGCTCCATGAATTGGATAAAATATTTTAAGCGTTATTATAGGGGCGTAGTTGTTTTGTTGTCTTCTATCATAACCGAAAAACAAAATAATATTTTTCATCTTAATAATATGCACATGAAGGATTTGGCTCTTGTACTAAAAGAGAATAATCCTGCATCTAAAATTGTGTGTACGGTTCATTATATGGACTGGGCTCTTCAGTTGTTAGGAGATAGGCGAAAATTGGACTATATATTGAGCCATCCTGATGAAAAGGATTATAAAACAATCTCTGTTGTACTTGAAGAGAATAAACGTTTCATGAAAGCATGTGATTTAATAATTGCCGTATCGCGTCACTCTTTTAATGTATTGGTAGATATATGCGGAATACCTGAATCAAAGATTGTACTTATACCGCATGGTATTAAGGATGAGTACCAACCCATAAGCATAGAAGAAAAAAATGAAAGAAGAAAGAAACATGGTTTTTCTTTCAGATGACATTATTCTTATATGTGCAGGGAGGATCGAGCCACTGAAAGGTGTGGATTTATTGGCGGATGCTTTCTCTTCTTTGATTTCTGAATATCCACATTTGCGGCTGGTTATTGCAGGAGGAGGTTCACCCGATGCTGTCCAGAAAAAAGTAACACATCATTGCGGGCGGGTAAGTTTTGTTGGGTTTGTCAATAAAGCGACTTTATATGAATTGTTTTCTATTTCAGATGTTGGTGTCTTACCTTCCTTATATGAAGAGTTGGGATATGTGGCGTTGGAAATGATGATGATGGGATTGCCTGTAGTCGTAGGAAACCATAGTGGATTGGAAGAAATTGTAGATTGTGGCAAATATGGTTTAGTTGTTCCTTTCGAACAAGATTATGGAAAGTCAAAAGAAAATGCAGTGGCTCTATATGGTGTATTAGATCGGATTTTGAAAGATGATTCTTTACGGAAAGATTTGCAAAAGAAGGGGCGTGAGCGATTTGTTTCTTGCTTCGATATATCATACTTTGCCCGATTTTTCTATCAAAAAGTAATTTCGTTAATATAAAAAAACAAATATACTTTCCCGATGAGAATGAGCCTCGCAAGCTTTGTTTGGATTGTATATGTGCTGGTAATAATCTAATTTATTTAATGCGTAATGTTTTTTGCTATAGAGAATAAACAATATGTTGAATTATTTAAAACAATAAAAAAATGAAACAGTTATCTGCTTTAAAATTGAAAGATCTTGTATCTACTCAATTGGATCTCTCAGAAATGGGAAATCTGATTGGTGGTATTGAAGGTGATATTATGCTTCTTGCTTATGGGTGTGAATCTGAAGTATGTAGGAATAATCAACCTGGTAGCGAGGAAAAATGTACAACTGATACGTGTTATACATTTACATGTAAAAGTGGTGCATAAGCCTTACTGAATCAAATTTCTGGACTATGGTGTAATTTATATTGTAATCCAGAAATTTGTTATAAAATTTATTTATTATGGATAGCACAGATAGAAAGATCGTATTCAATCACTTTTATGGATTGAGACATGACTTGAAAAGGAGTTATATATATTCCAGGGAAGGAAATTTGTTGCCAGTAGATGGACAGGTTAATATTCGAGTTAATGAGTATTGGGCAACAAAAATACATCCGATATATGCAATGTTATTATCTTTTGCATCAATTCCCATTTCATATTCAAAATATATATGCCAAATTGCTTATTTTTTGGATATAACAAATGAAGAAGCTGAAAATATCATTAAGCCTTTTTTGGACAGAGATGAACCATTTCATAGTCATTATGGAGGAGTAGTTAGTCAGTTCCCTCGGAATGTGATTATTGACACTGATAAAGCGACTATATTCCCCTTAGAGTATAACCCGGAAGAATTCAACTTTGATTCTGTAGATCTACAACAGGAAAGATCTTTTTATTCTCCTTCTACGGTAGTTTTCATGCCAAATAATACTTGTACTACGAATTGCGTTTATTGTTATGCAGATAAAACCAATGGACATCGGCAAATGAGTTTTGATCAAGTGAAATTGATTTTAAAATCATGTTATGATTTGAGAATAAGGGAGTTCATGATAACCGGTGGAGATATTTTTGTCTACAAGCATTGGAGAGAGTTATTGAACTGCATGAGAGAATATAATATGAATATTGGTCTGTTGTCAACCAAGACGCCGCTTCAAGAGGAAGATGTGCGATTAGTAAAAGATTATCATGTAAATATGCAATTCTCATTAGATGCAGTAGATTCTTCCATATTGAAAGAAGTTGTCGGGATGAATTCTGATTATTTACCGAGAGTGCGAGAGACATTTGAATTTTTTGATAAGTACAAATTACGCTACAAAGTAACGACAGTACTTACAAAAATAAATGCTTCAGTTTCTAATGTTCTTGATTTATATGAATTTTTGCAGCAATTTCAATGTTTGGCTCATTGGGAAGTTAGGATTGCGCATAAATCATTGTATAGTAAGTGGAATTTTGAAAAATTAAAAATAGCGAAAGAATCTATTCAACAGATTGATGAAGCGGTTCAAAAAATAAAAGGGCATTCTAAGTTTAAAATATCATGGGAACCTGTAGATCGAAAACATTATTTCCAAGCGAAACAGGGAAGTAAGAGTTTTAAAGGATCAAGATGCTCCGCTAATTATTCCAATATGATGATTTTACCAGATGGCAAGGTTACAATATGTGAACAACTTTATTGGAATCCTAATTATATTATTGGAGATTTAACGAAACAATCCATTCCCGAAGTTTGGAACTCACCACGTGCTTTGGCATTGGCTTTCCCGAAAAGAGATGATTTTCGGGATGTTAGTCCGTGTAAAAGATGTAAGATTTTTGAAGAATGTTATAATTTCCCCAATCGTTGTATAGTTGATGTCTTAAAAGGGTATGGGGAAGTGAATTCGGATTTTCCAGATCCGAGATGTGTTGAGGCTCCTGCATTTTTGTCAGAATTAAGACCAGAATGATTTAGTACCTAATGAAATATGAATGTAGATATGAAAAATTTGATTTTAATAGTTGCATCTTTATTCTTTTTTGCCTGCTCGTCAGACAAAGAAAGTGAGAAAAAAGACCATCGACATTTTGCCGTAAATATTAAAGGCGGGTCGGATCCAGATCTATTGAAAAATGTGATGGATAATATGGAATCTCGTTTGATTCAATTGGAAACGAATGATAGTTTGTTATTCAATGGGAAAGCCTCATATCTGTATGTGACAAGTGATTACTTATTTGTTGCAGATCTAAAACAAAAGATAATTCTTCGTTATGATAAACAAGGAAAATTTATTAATAAAATAAATAGAAAAGGACAAGGTCCGGAAGAATATATTACTTTGGCAAATATATACTTTAATGATAATGCTATTTATGTTTGTGACTTGACAAAAATACTTGTGTATGATTTTAATGGCGAGTATTTAAAGACGATTATACCACCCAAAGATGAAATAGGGCAGTTTTATATTGACCCATCAGGCCTGATTGTTCAGTCTCGTTATTATTTGGGCGATAGCCAGTTGATCGTTTATGATGAAGATGGAAAACTTATTAAAGAATATTTTCCGACACCGGAAGTTATTCGTGACTTTTGGATAGTACAAGGTTGTTATCGTTCAATAGGTAATTACAATGGGGGAACTTTTGTCTCCAATTATTTTGATACGAATATCTATATGTTGGAAGGAGATTCTATTCAAACTTTCGCGACATTCGATTTCGGAAGTATGAATCTTCCAAAAGATTTTTTTGAAGGGGAAACAAAAGAACTTGTTCCGAAATTTAATGACTTTCGAGAAAATGATAAAGCGGTTCTTAATATAGATAATATAACGATAACGGATAATTGGATCGTTTTTTGTCCGCCTTTGTTTGAACCTAAAGAGGTTATATATTGTAATCGTAAGAACGGTAAATATCTGATCAATAATGATTTTAATAATTTCTATGCTCAGGTTTTGGGAAAATACGATGCCCCTGACGGATATGATTCTCGAAGTGGAGAGTTTTACCGGTTGGTGAATGCCGCTCTGCTCAAAGAGGCGATAGAGGAATTGCAGCAATCGGACGGACATTATTTGGAAAAATATCCTTTCTTGAAAGGCATTGACCCCGAAAAGATAGACGAGGAGTCTAATGACTGGGTTATTTTCTTTAAGATGTGATAAGGTAAGATGATGATTTCTGGTAGATTGGATTGTCAGTGTTTAAATGCAGAAGAAACGGTTATCTCTGATGCTGTTACAGTTATCCTGACTGTTTGGAAACGTAATCATTTGGAAGAGCAGTTGTCTGCTTTGTTCGGACAAACGACCCGTCCTGTCCAAGTTAGGATTCAGCAGAGTGGACATTATGTGGATGTAAGTGAGGTGATAGAGGCATACAGGGAACGGGTGCGCTATGTCTGCTGGGAAGATAATCCGGGGGTATTCGGACGCTTTGAATCTGTAGTGGAGGTGGAGACTCCTTTTGTGTATATTGTGGATGATGATATTATACCAGGGAAAAGGTTTATTGAGCGGGCTTTGGGCGCTTGTAAACGTTTGAATGCGATCATTAGTCCTCATGGTAGGCGGTTGTCTCCGGATACGTGTCGAACGGAAATGTTTGTAGGAGACGGGTACGAGTTTCAGCATAGTTTTTGTTTGGAGGATACGGAGGTGGATTTTGGAAACAATGCTTGGTTTTTCCGGCAGGAATGGATTGGCTATTTCCTGTCGGAAAAACCTTTGTATCGGAATAACGGGGAAGATATTCATCTATCTGCGATGTGCAAACTGTTAGGAAATATTCCGACTTATATTCCCCGTCAAATTGTGCCTGTTGAATCCGGGAATGTGAAACGATATTATTCGGCAGATGAATATGCTTTGCATCGGAAACCGTTGTTTAACAAAGAAAGGGTTGAAGTTGTTGAGCGATTCAGAAATATTGGATGGCATTTGCAGTTAGAGAAGAAAGATGTAGAACAACAGGAGGATCGTTCATGTGCAATTTCGGTAGTCATGGCTGTGGTAGAAAAAGATGCAGGTATGGCCATACAAAGTATATTACAACAGACTTGGGAAGATTTTGAGTTGATCCTTGTTTGTACGGATAAGAGTGCTATATCAGTGAATGAGGAAGATAAAAGAATTCGTTGGATTGAAACAGAGGAAGAACTTTTGTCAGAAGAGTCTCAGATGGAAGAATTTATGTATCTGGGCTTACGGAAAGTAAATGGAATTTCAAAAGAAAAATTTGAGCGAACCTTTCAGAAACCGATCAGTGAAGTATATGGAACTGTCATAGAACACTTCCAGGCAGAACATTTATTAGAATGTAAGGGAGATCGCATTTTTCTGTCTCGCAGAGGGATGGATGTAAGTAATTAC
>ERZ791579.1757-NODE-1757-length-11053-cov-3.689944_pt1 | contig 11053 bp, 8 predicted proteins | sample MGYA00509968_ERZ791579 | MGnify/ENA primary metagenome ERZ791579 (study PRJEB30046, sample SAMN00791924) | human gut metagenome | study: EMG produced TPA metagenomics assembly of the A metagenome-wide association study of gut microbiota in type 2... | reverse complement strand
GAAGTATTTTATGACAAAAACCCGGATTTATATGAGACAGCCTTTGCTATTTTTGAGGAGGCACAGATGTCTGGAAATCAGGATGTAAATGTGGCAGTTACGTTTCATGAAACATTTAACCGCCTGTATGCAGAGTTTTTAGATCGTTTATTTGAAGAGAAAGGCAGTATATGGCAACGTTAGGAATTCCACAGAATACCATAGAGGTTTTACAGAAATATAATTTTAATTTTCAGAAGAAGTTCGGACAGAACTTTCTGATCGATACGCATGTGCTTGAGAAGATCATTGAGGAGTCCGGAATCACAAAGGATGATTTTGTTTTGGAGATCGGACCTGGAATCGGCACAATGACGCAGTATCTCTGCGAGAATGCAAGAGAAGTGGCAGCAGTGGAAATTGATAAAAATCTGATCCCGATCCTGGCAGACACACTCAGCGCATACGACAATGTGGAAGTCATCAATGATGATATTTTAAAAGTAGATATTAATAAGCTGGCAGAGGAAAAAAATGGAGGAAAGCCGATCAAAGTTGTGGCAAATCTTCCATATTATATCACGACACCGATCATTATGGGATTATTTGAAAGCCATGTGCCGATCGACAGCATTACGATCATGGTGCAGAAAGAAGTGGCAGACCGTATGCAGGTGGGACCGGGAACGAAAGAATATGGGGCACTCTCCCTTGCAGTGCAGTATTATGCGAAACCCGAGATTGTTGCGATCGTTCCGCCGAACTGTTTTATGCCTCGCCCGAATGTCGGAAGCGCAGTGATCCGTCTCACAAGACATAAAGAAGTGCCGGTGCAGGTGAATGACGAAAAATTAATGTTTAAGATCATCCGTGCATCCTTCAATCAGCGCAGAAAGACGCTTGCCAATGGCTTGAATAATGCACAGGATATTCATCTTTCCAAAGAAGTGATTCAGGAAAGCATTGAGGAACTTGGCGTTCCGGTCACCATCCGTGGCGAAGCACTGACACTTCAGCAGTTCGCGCAGCTCAGCAACATCATCGGCAGCAAAATATAATAGAAGTCTGGAGTTCCTGTGAAAAGTTTATGCCTGACCTCAAAGATTCTGTTGTCTGATCATAACGTAAAAATACACCAATACGAATATGGCAGGTGCTTTCGAATGAAAATTCGTGAGGATTGTGTAAATTTGTCCGATGTCATGTTTGGACTGACGGTTTATGTACATTCATAGCTGAACACTCCGCGTCAAATGTGCGCCCGGGACAAACTCAACTCAAGAATCTGGCAGGAGTAAATACAGCTATCAGCATTGTTTATAACCAGTCAAAAATTAAGCTGTTCAGATAATTTTTGACTGGACAACTGCTGATATTGCTGTATTAACTCCTGCACGATTCTTTCGCAATGAGTTTGTCCCGGGCGCACATTTGGCGTGAAGTGTCCAGCTCTGAATGAACATAAATAATCAGAAAGTCCAAACATGACATCAGACAAATCAACAAGCCGAGCATTTTCATTCGAAAGCATCTGCCATATTCGTATCGGTGTATCATAACTTTTTGCAGACAACAGAATCCCTGAGGTCAGGCATAAACTTTCCACAGGAACTCCGGATAAAATTTGATTCATAAAAGCTGACGCCGTCTCATATACTTGTATATGGGATGGAGATTTTTTATGCACAGAAAAAACTTGGCAAAAAGAATAAACACGATGCTGACCATACTTCTGCTCTTGCTGCTCATACCACTTTTTCTCACCATTTTTTGCCAGAAAATGCAGCTGGAAGAATTGCTGGGAAATGTAAACCGGACATCGGAAACAGAGGAGGATGCGGACATGCTTTTTTGCATTGTCGCAAAGGAGATAAGCGCAGATGCACCGGAGGAATGTATCAAAGCCCAGTGTGTGATTGCCCGCACGAATCTTAAGGCAGCAGAGGAGATGGGGACAGAACTTCCGGGGAGTATGACGATGAGCGAATTACAGGAGCTGTGGGGCGACTATTTTTCCGAGGCAGAAGGGAAGATAAAGGAGGCGATACAGGAGACAGACGGAGAGACGCTGCAGTACCGGAACCATTACATATATGCGGCATACCATGCAGTGAGTGCAGGAAATACGAGAAATATGGAAGAATTGTATCCGGATTCGGATATGCCCTATCTTTCAGGTGTGGCATGTTATGAGGATGCACAGGCGCCGGATTATCTTTCGGTGCTGTATCTGGATCAGGAGATCACGATCGAAGAGAAAGATAGTGCCGGGTATGTCACAAAGGCGCAGATGAATGGAAAATCCTACACAGGAGAGGAACTGCGTGGGGAACTTGGGTTAAAATCCGCAAATTTCAACGTGACAGAACTGGAACCTGGCAAGATCCGGATCGTAACGAAGGGACATGGACACGGATTTGGCCTGAGCCAGTATACAGCACAGAAAATGGCTGAAAAAGGGGAGGATTACAGAAAAATTTTACAGTATTTTTTTCCCGGTACAGAGCTGGAAAATGTGGAATGAAAAACGATTCCAATTACTGTGAATAAACCGTCTGAATGTGGCAACACTATTGTTAATAGCAGGAAATGTATTCTGCTAAATAAACAATGGACGGTGAAAAATATGAGAAAGAATCACGGGTGGGCAGCCTTCTGGCAGAAAAAACAGTATATCATCGCAGGCACGCTGGTAATCCTTGCAGCAGTCGGCATGACTGTTTTATATAGCAGAGGACAGGAACAGGAGAGAAAGCAGTTAGAACAGGAAATTGCAGCAGAGATGGACACGGAGAACCAGAATGTGGCAATGGAGGAAGAGACAGAGGCAGATCAGGTTGCTTCTATTTTAAAACCGCAGACACAGAGCACAGAGACAGCAGAGGTAGAAAAGGAGAGTGAGGAAGCAGACAGTGGACAGGAAGAGGTGGCACCGACAGGAAACACTTCCCAGGCACTTCATTTTGCTGCGGAAGATGGCATCTTATGGCCGATGGAAGGAAATGTGATCTTAGATTACAGCATGGACTCGACGGTGTATTTTGCGACGTTAGACCAGTACAAATACAATCCGGCGGTCATCATTGCCGGGGATGTCAACAGCAAAGTTTATGCGGTAGCAAAAGGAAAAATCCAGAGTATTGAGACAAATGAAGTGACAGGATGTACCGTGACAGAGGATTTGGGAGATGGGTATCTCGCAGTCTACGGACAGCTTAAGGAACCGGAGTTTGCAGTGGGAGACTATGTGGAGGCAGGTCATGTGATCGGTTATGTGACAGAACCGACAAAATATTATTCTGTTGAGGGCAGTAACCTGTATTTTGAACTTCGAAAAGATGGGGTACCGGTCGATCCGATCGAATTTTTTGAATAGCAAAAATTTCCTTTTTCTTGAACACACGGAATTTCTGGATTATAATAAATTTTATTGAAATACCGAAAACAGGCAGAAAGGAAGAGACTGCATGGGAGTTCATGGATCAAATGACGTGGTAAATGCATGGAAACAGGAAGTTTTGAACAGCAGAGGAAAGGACGCAGAGCATACACTCAAATGCTGTCTTGATATAGAACGGTATGCAAAGGAACATAAAGATGCGGCACTTCTTGGTTTTGCATATTTTTACAGTGGGGAAACTTACTATCTGCTGAATGATGTGGAGCACATGTTCCACAACATTGCGCAGGCAATCCATCTGTTAGGACAGACCGGACAGTGGGAGCTGATCGCAAGGTCTTACAACCTGATGGCAATCTCTTCTGTCAACAAGGGAAATGTGTCTGCAGCGATGGATTACTATCTGACAGGATTGAATTACTGTCGTAAATATGGGATTACTAAGATGGAGATCAGCATCATGCAGAATCTTGGTAATCTGTACATGGAAAATGGTGTGTATCACGAGGCACAAAGTTATTTCGAAAAGGCTCATTCATATTGCAAAAGTAATCCGGATGTAAAAGAAAATTATGTCGGACTGATGGCCAGTTACGTGAATCTGGCACGCTGCTATATGCTGCAGGGGATGTTAGATAAGACACATGCTTATATAGAAAAACTGGATGCGGAATGTGCGTCTTATTATGAGGATATTGACATTTTATATGTGGACTGCCTGAAGGCAAGATATTATCATCTGACTCATAATTATGTGAGACGCGATGCACAGATCCAGGAGATTGTAGAAATAATCAATAAAAATGTGCAGATCATGGAGGTGTTTGACGACCTTTGTGATTTTTGCGGGCTGATGCTGGAGATCGGCCGGGATGATGTGTTGTGGATGATCGTTGAGAAGCTGGATCGGATCGTGAAGAATTCAGGTGTGATCAATCTGCAGCGCAGAGTCATTTCCATTAAGATCAAAGGCTACCGCAAGAATCAGGACAATGCAGGTTATCTGCAGGCGGCTGGCCTGTATTATGAGCTTTCCGAGATCATGGAGCGCGAGAACAAAGATATGATCGTCAATATGCTTTATGTCAGAAGTTCTCTCGAACGTGCAAATGAGAGCCGCAGGGAGATGGAAGCAGTCAATGTGAAGCTGCTGAAACAGTCGGAGACAGATCAGATGACCGGACTGGCAAACCGTTACCGCCTGAATGCTTATTCGGAAAAAGTATTAGATTACTGTTATGAGCACCGACTTCCACTTGCAATGGAGATTTTAGATATTGACTTTTTCAAGCAGTATAATGACAATTATGGACATCAGCAGGGCGACGAGTGCATTATTGCAATTGCAGATGAGCTGAAAAAGATGGAAGATGGGCAGACATTTTGCGCGAGATATGGCGGAGATGAATTTATTATCATTTATGCGGGTATAAGTGCGGAGGAAGTGTATGCGAAGGCAGGCGCGCTGCGGCAGAATATTATGGATCTGAAACTGGAGCATTTATATTCCAATGCATTGCCGATCGTGACGATCTCCCAGGGAATTTCGTATGGAATTCCGGAGAACGGAAACAGGAGCTGGGATTTTCTACATACTGCAGATATGCTATTATATCAGGTAAAGAAGAAAAGCAGAAATGATATCTGTATTGCGGATATCCGCGGACAGGAGTTGGATTTATCCTCAAAACAGGAAAAAGTGGAACCTTAGAGGAAAATTGGCATAAGTTATAATGAGCAATCCGCAATCGAACTATTGCTACGGCAGCTTTTTTTAGAGGTGACGGCGCATATCACATTTTTACAGGGGAAAAACAGAAATACATGTGGAGTGTACGACGACTGGATTTTGCTTGGATATGGATGAAAAACAGGGAGTATTCGATTGCTTTTCATATTAACCCAGCTTTCTTTTTCATGGAAGCCGGGGTACATAGATCGTGCCGGATGTGATACGGGTATTCTGACAAAATAGTTGACAAAATGGCGACAATATGCTAACGTATACGACTGCGCATTCGCACGAAAGGAAAATATATGGAAACAGTAAGATTTGATGAATTAGATTTATATCCACAGGTACTCCGTGCTATCAAAGAGATGGGATTTGAAGAGGCGACTCCGATCCAGAGTCAGGCGATCCCGGTTGTGATGTCAGGAGTCGATGTGATCGGACAGGCACAGACAGGAACCGGAAAGACAGCATCTTTTGGTATCCCGGTGCTTCACAAAGTAGACCCAAATAATAAAAAGACACAGGTGATCATCCTTTCACCAACCAGAGAGCTTGCGATCCAGGTGTCGGAAGAAATCCGTAAATTAAGCAAATATATGCATGGCGTGAAAATCCTTCCGGTATACGGCGGACAGGATATCAACCGTCAGATCAAGGCATTAAAAGGCGGTGCACAGATCATTATCGGCACACCGGGACGTGTCATGGATCATCTCCGCAGAAAAACAATCCGCTGCGAGGCAGTCAATACGATTGTTTTAGACGAGGCGGACGAGATGCTGAACATGGGATTCCGTGAGGATATCGAGACGATTTTGGAATATATCCCGGAAGAGGGAAGACAGACGGTTCTGTTTTCTGCGACCATGCCAAAGCCGATTTTAGACATCACAAAGAAATATCAGCATGACGCAGTGACCATTAAGGTGGTAAAAAAAGAACTGACCGTGCCAAGCATCGAGCAGTATTATTATGATGTCAAACGCAAGGACAAGACCGAAGTCCTGACAAGACTGTTAGATTACTACAATCCAAAGCTTTCCCTCGTATTCTGTAATACCAAGAAAATGGTAGACGAGCTTTCCGAGGAGTTAAAGAGCCGCGGTTATATGGCAGAGGGGCTTCACGGCGATATGAAGCAGGCACAGCGTGACCGTGTCATGAAAGCATTCCGCTCCGGACGTGTGGAGATCCTGATCGCAACAGATGTTGCTGCGAGAGGAATTGACGTTGATGATGTGGAAGCAGTATTCAATTATGATATTCCACAGGATGACGAGTATTATGTACACCGTATCGGACGTACCGGACGTGCAGGACGTACCGGACGTGCGTTCACTTTTGTAAAAGGAAAAGAGGTTTACAAGTTAAAAGATATCATGCGTTACTGCAAGACTAAGATCCTTGCAATGCCAATCCCATCTTCGGATGATGTGGCACAGATCAAGGCAGAGAAAGTAATGCAGGGAATCGGTGAGATCATTGAGAATGAGGATTTAAAAGAGATGATCGAGATCATTGAAAAGCAGGTCAATGATTCCGATTACACCGCAATGGATATTGCAGCAGCTTTCTTAAAACAGGCACTCGGTCAGGTAAATCTGGAAAATGACAGAGATAATGGCGAGATCGACTGGGATAACACCGGAGCAGAGGAAGGTATGGTTCGTCTCTTCATTAACATCGGTAAAAAAGACCGCGTGAAACCGGGCGATATCTTAGGTGCCATCGCAGGTGAGTCAGGAATGCCTGGAAAACTCGTCGGTGCGATCGATATGTACGACAAATACACTTTTGTGGAAGTGCCGAGAGAGTATGGCAAAGAAGTATTAGAAGCCATGAAGAATGTGAAGATCAAAGGACGTTCCGTCAATATGGAACCGGCAAATCAGAAATAGAAAATAAAAAGAGAGTCTCTTTTGTGAAATTTTTAAGCAAAATTTCGAAAGAGACTCTTTTTTTGGTGTATTGCACTACTTGAATTCGATTACATTTAATAGTATAATTTTTCACGGTTGTATAAATAAAAGGCAAAACAAGGAGGATAACATCATGGAGTGGAAGAATTTAGATACCCTTACTTCTTTTGAAGAATTGTCAAAGGTTGCAGAGGTTGACCTGACAAAAGTAATGTCCGGAGAAAACGGCGCAGAGCGTGTGAAGAAATACAGCACACCGATGGCAGAGGGACTTGCATATAATTATGCTGCAAAAAAAGTGGATGATAACACACTTGCGGCACTTGCAAAATTAGCTGAGGAAGCACAGCTTTCTGAAAAATTTGCAGCTCTTTATAATGGTGAAGTTGTGAATACAGGCGAGAAACGTCTTGTACTTCATCATATGACACGCGGACAGTTAGGGGATGCAGTCGAGGCAGATGGCGTTGACAAGCGTTCTTTTTATGTAGAACAGCAGAATAGAATTGCTGATTTTGCAAACAAGGTACATGCCGGAGAGATCACAAATGCAGCAGGTGAAAAGCTTACAACTGTAGTTCAGATCGGTATTGGCGGAAGTGACCTTGGACCACGTGCAATGTATCTTGCACTGGAGAACTGGGCAAAGAAAAACAACACATTCAAGATGGAAGCAAAATTCATCAGCAATGTAGACCCGGATGATGCATCAGCAGTATTAGCTTCTATTGATGTTGCACATTCCATTTTCGTACTTGTATCAAAATCAGGTACAACATTAGAGACATTGACGAATGAGTCTTTCGTAAAAGATGCATTGAAAAATGCAGGACTGGATGCTTCTAAGCATATGATCGCTGTTACAAGTGAGACATCTCCTCTGGCAAAGAGTGATGATTATCTGGCAGCATTTTTCATGGATGATTATATCGGAGGACGTTTCTCTTCTACATCAGCAGTTGGCGGAGCTGTATTATCCCTGGCATTTGGACCGGAGGTGTTTGCACAGTTCTTAGACGGTGCAGCAGAAGAAGACAAACTTTCTTTAAATAAAAATATGTTAGAGAATCCGGAAATGCTCGACGCATTGATCGGAGTTTATGAGCGTAATGTACTCGGCTACCCGGCTACAGCCGTTTTACCATACTCCCAGGCTTTGAGCCGTTTCCCTGCACATTTACAGCAGTTAGACATGGAGTCTAACGGTAAATCTGTAAACCGTTTTGGTGAGCCTGTAAATTACGTGACAGGACCGGTGATCTTCGGTGAGCCTGGTACAAATGGACAGCATTCCTTCTATCAGTTATTACATCAGGGAACAGATATTGTTCCGCTTCAGTTCATCGGATTTAAGAATAGCCAGATCGGAACGGATGTTGTGATACAGGACAGCACAAGCCAGCAGAAACTCTGCGCAAACGTTGCAGCCCAGATCGTAGCATTTGCATGTGGTAAAGCAGACGACAACCGCAACAAGAATTTTGAAGGTGGACGTCCATCTTCCATCATCATCGGTGAGGAATTAAATCCTAAGACTCTTGGCGCTTTACTTGCTCATTTTGAGAACAAAGTTATGTTCCAGGGATTCTTATGGAATGTCAACAGCTTCGATCAGGAAGGCGTTCAGCTTGGAAAAGTTCTTGCAAAACGTGTTCTCGCACATGACACAGATGGAGCATTAAAAGTTTATAGTGATCTGTTAAATATCTAATATACAGAATATATTGCAATGAAAACACCTTTTCGTGAGACAGCAGAAAGTTGCAGCCGAAGCGGAAAGGTGTTTTTGACTGAAAGGGATTAGTTCATGAAAAGAGAATCTTTCAAATCACGTCTGGGATTTATTCTGGTAAGTGCCGGATGTGCCATTGGAATTGGAAATGTATGGAGGTTTCCTTATGTCGTAGGAGAAAACGGCGGAGGATTGTTTGTAATCCTTTATCTCGTGTTTCTGATTGCCATGGGACTGCCGGTTCTGACGATGGAACTTGCCGTGGGACGTGCAAGCCGTAAGAGTGCCGTGTTAGGTTACAAGGCATTAGAAAAACCGGGAAGCAAGTGGCATCTTCACGGTTGGGCAGCGATATTTGGCTGCTACATGCTGATGATGTATTACACGACAGTTTCCGGGTGGATGACAACTTATTTTTATAAATTCCTGACGGGTGAATTTCAGGCTGGCATGGATGCGGAGGCTGCCGGAGCAGTATTTTCCAACCTGCTTGCAGACCCGTTGCAGATGAGTTTCTGGATGATACTCACGGTCATTCTGGGCTTTTTTGTGTGCAGCAGAGGATTGCAGAATGGTCTGGAAAAAATAAGCAAAGTCATGATGAGTGCCTTGCTTGGCCTGATCGTGATCCTTGCGGTACACAGCTTTACTTTATCCGGTGCGGGCGAGGGTGTACGTTTTTATCTGATCCCCAATATGGAAACGGTGAGGGAAGTGGGCATTGGAAATGTCGTTTCAGCGGCAATGAATCAGGCGTTCTTTACCTTAAGTCTCGGAGTTGCAGCCATGGAGATCTTCGGAAGCTATATGGGTCGTGATAACAGCCTTGCAGGAGAAGGTGTCAGAATCTGTGCGCTGGATACATTTGTGGCAATCATGGCAGGACTGATCATTTTCCCGGCATGTTTCAGCTACGGTGTGGAAGTCGGGGCAGGACCAAAACTCATTTTCATCACGCTTCCAAACGTATTTGTAAATATGGAAGGCGGTCGTATATGGGGAACACTGTTCTTTTTGTTTATGACTTTTGCAAGCTTTTCCACGATTATTGCGGTATTTGAAAACATCATGTCATTTTGTATGGATATGTTTGGTTGGAATCGGAAAAAAGCGGCACTGGTCAACTGTGTGATCATACTGATTGCCAGCATGCCATGTGTACTCGGATATAATGTGTGGAGTGATCTGCACCTGATCGGTGGCAGAGATGTGTTAGACAGTGAGGATTTCATTGTGAGCAATCTGTTGCTTCCGGGTGGTTCCCTTATTTACCTGTTATTCTGCGTCACAAAATGGGGATGGGGATTTGATAACTATCTGGAAGAAGCAAATACTGGAAAAGGTCTTAAGATCGCAAAAGGATTAAAACCATATTTCCAGTTTGTGCTTCCGGTATTGATTTTATTTATCCTAATCCAGGGATTAATCTGATTTTATTGATTCTCATCAGGGATTACTCTGATCAGGAGTTTACAACTTCGTACCAGTAGGAAGAACCATTTTCTATCATATTACAGTAGGTGTTGACCATCACTTCGCGGAACGGAGCGAATTCGTCAGCAAGTTCGAGCTTTTGTGGGTAAGTTCTTGTGACGAAGTCGATCTCTTCCGCGATTTTTCTTGCAACGGATGCATCTTTGATCGGCACAATGCCAAAAAGAGTGGAGCAATAAGTTTTGCTTCCCGTGCAGGAGGCAAGCAGAACTTTCGCAAAATTTTCCCACTCTGTCAGCAGAACTGCCTGTTCTGTTTCATTCTCAGGTGCGTATTCGAGCAGACAGAGATCTTTCATATATTGTTTTAATTCTTTTTGCAGATGCCGCTTGTTGAAAAAAGAAATTCCGGCAGCACCGGATGCTTTGATCATCATCCATGCTTTCATGAAGGCATCGCTCTTTCCGTCTTTTCCATAACGTTTTTCCAGCAATTTCATACGGTAATTATCATTTGGAAGATCCAGCCCCCGGCTGATCGCCTGAGCGAGAATCTCTTTTCTTTCTTTGGCATTTTCTATCTCATAATAATGTTCCGGCCAGTTTTCGAGGGGATCGATCTGGGCGGGTTTTTCTTTTTTCAAAAGCATAGGGAAGTCCTTTCTCTGGTTTTTTGGGGAATGCGAAACTCTGGCAAAGTTGCTTTAAATTGTTCAAAATTAACAAAATTTTCGAAAACACGCTTCCGCTACGTGTCGCTGGTAGCGGTACTAAGAAGCCAGTCACGGCTTATGCCGCACCTGCCTTCTAAGTGCCGACCGCTCCCCAGTGTTTTCTCAAGCTTTTGTTAATTTT
>ERZ791579.1756-NODE-1756-length-11054-cov-2.043368_pt1 | contig 11054 bp, 9 predicted proteins | sample MGYA00509968_ERZ791579 | MGnify/ENA primary metagenome ERZ791579 (study PRJEB30046, sample SAMN00791924) | human gut metagenome | study: EMG produced TPA metagenomics assembly of the A metagenome-wide association study of gut microbiota in type 2... | reverse complement strand
AAGTAAATTAGAGATGAAGCCATTTATATAGAGCATTGTTAATCAGTAAACGGCAATCGTTGAAACAATTGAAAAAATGGTTTCCAAAAACGGAGACAAAATCAATCCAAAGGATGTCGTGAAAAAATTGTCAAAACACTAGGTAAAATGGGAATAGTAGCATGTTGGCTGCTATTCCCATTGTTTATTTTTCACTAAAATTCAATAGCCGAATGTACAAAGTGCACCAGGCCAGCAAGATTTTTAACTTGAAAAATTGTCTGGGTTGGTGAATTTACCCTCCAAAATTTGGCGCTTTTGCCTATAGCTATTCTAAAAGTTGTATCATATAATACAACATACGAAAGGAAAAAACGTATAGGGATAAGGGAGGAAAAACGATGGCGAAAGCGTACGAAGAATTGGAACTCAAAGACGATTTTATGTTCAGCGTGATCATGCGCGATCCGAAATATGTAAAACCGTTTCTAGAAACAATCCTAAGGATCAAGATCGCAAAGATCGAATATCCGGAGGTGCAGAAAAACATTGACATTGCAGCGGGTGCCAAAGGAATCCGCCTCGATGTGTATGTCGAGGATGAAAAACACACAGTATTTAACCTGGAAATGCAGACAACCACTGCGAGAAATCTGCCCAAACGGATGCGATATTATCAGGGAATGATCGATCTGAATATTTTGGAAAAAGGTGATGATTATAATCACTTGAAGAAAAGCTATGTCATCTTCATCTGCACCTTTGATCCGTTTGGACTGGGACGGCATATTTATACCTTCGAAAACCGCTGCAGTGAAGATACAGCATTGACATTAAACGATGGCACCGTTAAGATAATCTTAAACACAAAAGGGACTTTGGATGATGTAAGTCCTGAAATGAAACGATTGTTGGATTATGTTGACGGAAAAGGCGTATCGGATACCTTCACAAGAGATTTGGAGGAGGCGGTACAGTCCGCCCGTCAAAATGAGAAATGGAGGTTGGATTATATGACATTACAGCAGGAATATAGAGAACGCTTCCAGGAGGGTAAGGTCGAAGGCATTAAAGAAGGTAAGATTGAAGGGAAAATTGAAACCTTATATGAGGAACTTCATATGACCGTGGTTGAGATCGCAGAGAAATTAGCGATTTCGGAAGAAGAGGTGCAAAAGATTGTAGATGCCTTGTAAGTCCTACCTATATAAACCATCGCCACAGAAAATGAAGCATGTGCATGCAGTTTTGCAAATGATGAGCATAATGACGGGCGATCATCGATTTGAGGATGCATATAATGATGCGATACGGAAGGAGGAGTTGAATATGTGTGAGGTATTGGATAGAGTAGAGAAAAAAGGATATGATGCTGGAAGAATTGCCGGCAAAATTGCCGGCAAAATAGATGTGTTCTATCATGAACTAGGTATGTCCGTATCTGAGATTGCAGAGAAACTGCGCATAACAGAGAGCGAAGTGCAGAAAATTCTTGATGAATCGGAATAATTCAGAAGACTTTGAAAGAACATTATATTAATGCTTTGTAAGATAAACAGTCCTTTTATGATGTTTCATACTGGGGCTGTTTTTTATTGTTCAAATTAAGCTTATAATCGCACGTGACAATAAAATAAATTTTTTCAACCGCCTGAAAGTTATAATATCCCTTAAAAGGGTAATATTGCTGTTTGTATGCAAATTCCTGGAAAATTAAGATGTAGAAAAAAGAAACAAGGTAGTGACGTGCACTATCTAGATAAGGAAATTTGATCCAATAGACAAATTAGTTTCTAAAATTACGACATCTAAAAAAACAACAATCCGTTTCGGTGCAAAAGGAAACGGAACGAGAACGCACATATTGAGCACTTCCGAGAAAAGTAATGTAGCCATGAGGGTTGAGAAATATTGAATATTTCTGTATAATGGGCTTAAGATATGTACGTTATGTCGATCTCGTAAATTAGGAAACATGAATATCGTGCAATGCCTAGTGATTATTTCATTAACAAAGGAGAGGTGGGTAATATGAAGAAGAATACTAAGCAAACAAAAGATGACAAAATGAAAAAGCCAAAGCAGCATCCAAAGCAAAAGGGATTTCGAATGGGACTGCGAGCAAAGATATTGGGGATATCGTTGCCAATTACCATCATTATGGTTATTGCAATGATTGCCATTGCTTACAGTGTTTCGGAGAAAGACATCATGAAATCTTCACAGAGCTTGCTGCGAACATCAGCAAAAGATCAAGGAAATCAGATCGAGGCGTGGTTGAATCGTAAACTGGACGAAGTTAAAACAGTAAAGTACGACTTAGAACATTCCGGTGCAGTGAAGGATCAAAAGTTGTTACAGAAGAAATTAAACGATTATTATGCGTTGGATGATTCTTTTGTCGGTGGTTTTTATGTGACGGACACAGCAGGAACTGTCATGAAAGCTGATGACAATACGACACAGATCAATAATGCAAAAGATCAGATATGGTATCAAAAAGGGCTAACCAGAATGAATCCGGGTTATACGCCTGTTTTTGAAGATGCTGAGAATCATATGATGATCAGTGCATGTGGCATGTTGGACGATGCAACGAACATTCGTATATTGTCAACAAACTTGTCTCTTGATTCGGTGAATATTATTGTTAATTCCAGTGTATCCATGCAAGGGGCTGAGTCATTGCTTGTAGACAAAAGTACAGGCGATATTCTTGCATCGCGGGAATCAGAATTGATCGCAACATCTTTAAAAGATACATCCAATGGTTTTCTTAAAAATGTTGCAGATAAAATTAACAAAGACGACGAGTCGGTGACAACAATACGTGATAAAGTAGTTGTTACGCGTGAAATTGCAGGAACAGATTGGGTCCTTGTTTCCTATGTGCCAACCAGTTTAATTACTTCTGAAGTAGATAATTTGAGAACGATATTGATCGGAGTTGCAATTATTGGTCTGCTGGTATTTATGCTGCTTAATACAATAGGCGTGTCACTTACGGTGAAACCATTGCGAATACTCAGTCACAAGATCAAGGCGATGTCAAATGGTGATTTTACAATACAGATCGAAGCGAAAGGCACTGACGAGATTGCTCAGATCCAACAGAGTGTAAAGATATTTACAGAATATATGCGTGAAATGATCTGTAAAATTAATGCTGTATCAGATAGTATTAGAAACCAAGCTGATAGCAGCAGTGTTGTGTCAGTGAGTATGCAGGATGCTTCGAATGCGCAAGCAGCTTCTATGGCGGCTTTGAGTGAGACTGTTGAGCAGATTTCGGAGTCGATCAATGAAATCGCCGAGAGCGCAACAGATCTTAGCGGTGTTGTTTCTGATGTGTCTCGGGATAGCGAACAGGTGAAATTGCAGATCGATAGTACTGTCGGCATTGCACGTAAAGGTCGGAGTGATATGGAGTTGGTAGGTACTGCTATGGACGAGATACGTGATTCTATGTCGTTACTGGTAGATGCTATTCGTAAAGTGGGAGAAGCCTCCAAAGAGATTACAGGAATTACAAGCTTGATCGCAAATATTTCAGAAGAAACCTCGCTGTTGTCGTTAAATGCTTCTATTGAGGCTGCGAGAGCCGGAGAGGCTGGAAAGGGATTCTCTGTGGTAGCCACAGAGATCAGCAAACTTGCACAAAACACAGCATCCTCCGTGGAAGAGATCTCACAGTTGATCAGTCAGGTGGATGGCCTTGTGGATGATGCTGTAAATCAAGCGAATGTCAGCGTACAAAATATTGGTGAGAGTGGTGGCCGTATACGTGTGGCACAAGAGACATTTGAGCAGATTTATACATGTATTGAGGATATGAAAAATGGTATCAATAATATGATCACACAGATTGCTGCTGTAAATAATGTTGCTATGGACGTATCAGCAATTTCAGAGGAGCAGGCTGCATCGACTACCGTGATCAGTGAAACTTCGGATGCTATGGTTGATCAGGCTAACAATTTAGCAGGCCAGAGTGAACAGGTGGCAGACAGCTCGAAAGTTTTGACGAACACTTCAGAGCAGCTTGCAGAGCAGATGGGTAGATTTCAGATATAAGGAACGTTGTTTGGATACTATACTATGTGATAAGTATAAAGAAAAAGTGCAAATAAGTTTTTAGGGTAAGCATGACGGCACTGGTGTGGTGCTGTATGCGGAAATGGAGAGGATTATGACAAAAAAAATAGTATTATATTGTTTGGCTGTCATGTGCTGTGTATTGACAGTCGGCTGTTCGGGGAAAAAAGAAGATGGTCAGGGCTCCGGCAAAGACCTTAAGATTATGTTAACTGTATCTGATGGTTCTGACACATTTCGTGCCACACTCGCAGAGGCAGCCCAAAATGCAGCGGAAGAAGCCGGTTATACAATAGATATTCAGGATGCAGCGGGTTCTTCGGAGACACAGATGAACCAGATTAAGAATGCAAAGGACGCGGATGTGATCATATGTGCGTTGTGTGATGCCGGAACGGCACAGCAAATGGAAGCATTGGCGGGAGACAAACCGATTGTATTTATTAACAGTTGTCCGGAAGAAGAATACCTGCAAAAAAATAAATATGTCTATGTTGGATCTGATGAAGCGGTGGCCGGTAATCTTCAGGCAGAATATGTCCTTAATAAATATGCGTCCAAGGACTCCTTAAATATTGCACTTCTCAAGGGAGAGAGTACGCATTCAGCGACAAAGGGACGTACCAAAGCGAATAAAGCAACATTAGAGGCATCCGGTAAAACCATACATTATGTATATGAGGATTATGCGGATTGGAGTACTGAAACCGCAGCCAAAATGTTTCATCAGTTTTTACAGACCGGACAGCCGGTTGATGCCGTTATATGTAACAATGATTCGATGGCAGTAGGTGTTGCACAGGAAGTCCAGAAAGCTAAAATAGATACAAACACATTACCTATTCTTGGTGTCGATGCAACAACTGATGGATTAGACTTGATTTCGCAGGGTGCCATGGCATGTACAATTTTTCAGCCGGCGAAAGGGCAGGGAGAAGCAGCGGTCAAAGCAGCAGAAAAACTTGCTTCCGGACAATCTGTCGAGTCGCTTGATGGAGCGGAACATAATGGCCTGTTTGTATGGGTGCCATTTGAACAGGTTACGGCAGAGAATTTATCGCAATATCAGTAACTCAAACGTTATGTCACGTTACTTATTCAAACGTTGCACGTTAAGATTATTGTGTCGTCACATACATTTTACATAAATTATACAGTTGTGTGCTCGTAGATTTTACGCACCTTGGTTACAATATTTGCAAACATATAAAGAAATGCAAATGATTGATAACAAGGGGATGAGATTATGAGTATGAGTACGGTATTATTGATATTTGGTGTTGTTATGGCAGCCATTGTGTCTATGCAGTGTGATCCGAATAATCCATTTACATTGCATAGACGCAGTACGAAAGATCTTGTGGAGGAGGTATTGGCAGATCCAATCCTGATCGTATTACATGCGTACCACACCTCAGATGAGCAGTTGAAGTTAGGATATGGACAGCTCTGCGAACAGCTTGGCAGTTTACGCGAATTAAATCGCCGCAAAGATGTTTGTCATTGTATTCATCTTGTGATGAGGGAACTGCGGGAGCGGTGTAAGGATGCGCAGACAAAGCAGGAAGTATTAGAAATGCAGTATCGCCAGACGATTGGCGAACTGCTATTGGAAGCTCTAGCTGATTGATCATGAGCAATATGAAATATATTTGAGTTACAATATAAACACATTCAGAAATATAAAAAAAAGCTCAGAAGAATTTCTTCTGAGCTTTTACAGTTAACAGGGGTGCCAGGAATCGAACCCGGCTCTGGAGTTTTGGAGACTCTTATTCTACCGATGAACTACACCCCTAAATGCGATGTGTCACTCGCAAGCGACTATAAAAGTATACAAAATTCATCGGAGTTTGTCAATAGTTTTTTGAGAAAATCTACGCATATCTCAGCAAAAACTCAGCAAAGACAATATGCAAAATTTATGCGGAATTTTTGCTGAATAATTATTCATCCTCTTCCTCTGGTTGTTCTATGATCTGACGGAAATAAGCCAGTTTTTTGTCTGCCTCACGCTGCTTCATCCAAGCTTTTACATCTTTTGCAGGGAATAGCTTGCGCAGCAACTGATATGGATACCAAATGATTTTCATTCGTGTGACAGCATCGTAATGCATTTTGATATTTTCGCTGCGATCCTTTAACACAGTGATACGCATTGCCTGGCGATGCATGCGGTTGCGTAGATTGCCGATCTTGCGGTGCAGGAAAAAAGTTTCGTTTGCCTTATTCTGTCGTTCGCGGTTCATCTGGTAAACCGTATAGTCCTTGGTGATACGCAGCAATGTATCAAAGTAAAAACTGTCAACTAACGTGTACTCAGTGCCGTTTTTGATTTCTTTGGAAAGCGGTTTGGTGTGACAATCGGAGTAAGCACTGCCGATCCCGTAATCGTGTGCGAGTACGCAGGTAGCGTAAACGCGGACGGTTTCGTTGTAGGCAGTGAGATATTTCTGCTTAAAGTTACATTCTAAGTCGTAAGAATAGGTGAGCTGATTTTTCTGCATCAGAATCTCACGCATTGCGATTGTCATGGCATCGTCTTGATCGATATGAGCCATAAAGACATCGAAGATCTCCTGCATAACAGGATGACCGGCAACAGCTGCGTATATGCGCTCTGTGATAGAAGTATCGTTTTGAAAACCAAACAGAGCTTGTGTGCGTAGTAATAACGGTGTGATATATTTGATGCCGCGTACCTGCTTGGAAAGAGCGATGCCGCCTTCTTCCATTAATTTTTTACATTTGAAATATTGTCCAACGACATGATAGCGTCCTTCGTTATACGCTTTTCGAATGGCAGGATGCTCATCGATATTACAGTTTTCTTCATCTAAACAAGTAATCTCTGCATCAAATTCGACCAAAGTGCCGACCAAAGTATCAAGGTTATTCTGCTCTTGTTCGGTCAATGTGGTTTTTCCAAAGTGATCGTAGTATATGTGTTTTGGAATTGCCTGAAAGGCATTGTAATAATAATCCAAGCGTACTTTTAGTCGTGGGTGCTCTTCAAAGTTTGTGTTGGAAAGGATAAAATCTTTGTTTTCCATCAGAAGATCTACATATCGGTCCGCAAAAGCCGGACGGCGTGTGCACATATACAAAGTAAGGCTTGCCGTGAATGGGGCAACCTCAGAGGCTGCTTCCGGATTGGCATTTTGTACGATAAAACGGATAGCATCCAGACTACCGAGAATCTGCTTGTTGGATGTGCTGGAGACGATAGAAGTATCATGACGCAAATAGTGGTAATAAGGCGTAGATACATAACTGATCTTCTTCGCATAAGACATAACGACCGGAAGCCACGCCACATCTTCAAACCAGTGTGCCGGGAAGGCAAATTGTTTGACAAATGCAGTACGGTATAATTTAGAACAAGTTGTTACGGTGTAATCAGATTGTCTTAGAAAATCTGTTCCGGTGTATACTTTATCCATATCGAAATCATAAGTTCCTTCAATCGTCACTTCCTGATACAGTCCATGACGAAAATACGGACAAAAGATAATGTCGCTTTCCAGTACAAAGGCAGACTCATATAGATCCGTCAACATTTCCGGATCTACAATATCATCCGAATCGACGAACATCAAATAGTCGCCCTTTGCTTTGGATATACCGAAGTTTCTGGCGAGCCCGGGACCGCCGTTTTCTTTGCGATAATAACAGATCTGTTCAGAATGCGCATCGGCGTATTTTTGTGCAATGGCAGGACTGCCATCGGTCGAACCGTCATCAACTAAGATGACTTCAAAACTCTCAAATGTCTGCGCTAATATCGAATCCAGACAGTCAGCTAAATATGCTTCGACATTATACACCGGTATAATAATTGAAATGTTTGGTTTCATCTTCACTTCCCCCTCGTGATTACTGTCAAGTTGCTCCTCATGCCTCTAAACTTTTTGCAAATGCGTCCGTCAAAAACTTTGCGGATTTTTCGCGTTCTGCCTGTAGGTGTTTGTAAACATCATCGTAGTCGATTTCGGTTACGGCAGGCATTTCTTGATCGTTTTGCAAAAATCGGTCATCTAGGTGCAGCAAATGCAAAATACTGGTCACGCGGGAATCTTTCGTTCCACGTGCATAGGTATAAAAGCTTTTCTTATTGATAAGAGAAAAGCAGACCCCATGAAAAGCATTTGTTAATATAAAATCTGCATGCATGAAATATCCTAAAAATTCTTCAATACCAATGGATAATTTCACTTTGTTACGGAAAATATTTGTATAAAAAACGCTGATCTCAATGACTTCCAAACCGCGTTCTTTGGCAATTTTATGTGCATCCTCTAACATCTTTCGATTGTTTTTGAGGCAGTTATACACTAACAGATAATGTTTTTCTTTTGGTTTTACAGCGATCTTTGCATAGTCCTCAGCATCTAATAACAGGGTAGGATCTAACACATTTACGACAGGTTTATCCGTATATTCCTGCGTAAACTCGGTTCCCTGAATCTCACGTACCGAAATGGAATCAAAATTTTTAAGCAGTTCGCGGAAACGCGCCTGTCTCTTTTCTGAAAAGTTTGTATAACCGATGCAGGCGGCATAAGATATCTTATTTTTGCCCCGCATAGATGGGAGATTGCAGAAAAATCCATTATCAAAGCCCTGTGTGCTGTGTGGACTCCAGATAACATCGCTTTCGCATACGATCGTATCAAAGTCGAACAATGCCTTGCTAAGCAGTGCCTCGTCATATTGACAATTGGTCATGCGGTACTGCGTATCAAAAAAGTTCATAAATTTTTTGTATCTGGTCAGATTCGGAAAGAAATATCCAAGCCAAAAAAAGAATCGTTTTACTTTCTCCTTAGGCTGTTCAGAAAGAAACGGATATTTCATATTGTAGGTTTTCATGAAACGGGGAAGATAGTCGATAATGACGTTATCGATCCCCTGTTTATCCAAATACTGCTGAAATGCATAGGAATGCAATGCAGCACCGAAATTCAAGTGTTTTGAATATTTATTAATACTGATAATTCCAACTTTCATAGTTATCCTCATTTCTGGCATTCCTGCAGAATGCGTTTGGAAATTGTTTCGGTTGCGTTTCCGTTGTCAAAGCTGCCAAGATCGGTGTGATGTTTGTGAACATCTTTGAGATACTGTTCCTCGTCAAAGTGAGCAATATTGTCGACCAATGCGGCATTGTTTTTAGCAAGTGGGAATGGCCAGTCGCGCACATCCACGTAAAAGCCTTGTGTCTCTAAATATTCGTCCAAATCTGTGGTATACAGGAAACATGGACGTTTTAACAGGGAATAATCCCATACACTCGAAGAGTAGTCTGTGATCAAAATATCTGCGGCAAGAAGGAGATCCTGCATATCGCCATAATCTGTGACATCGATAATATGCTGCCCCTTTGTGTCTGCCGGAAGACGTTTCTTAATAAAGTAATGCATGCGGTACAAGATAGTCCATTCTCCGCCAAAACGTTCTTTGGCAGCTTCTACGATACCGCGTACATCCAAATTGTAATCCGTTGCCTCGTTGCGTTTGCCCTTGCGGTAAGTAGGGGCATAAAGGATGATCTTATTATCAGCAGGAATATTGTAATATTTACGAATATATGCTGCCGTTTTGTTGTCGTGATTATTGACCAGTTCATCATTACGCGGCATTCCGCATTCCAAACATTCACCCTTGTGAGCAAATGCACCACGGACAACATATTTGGTATAGTATTTACAACTGGAAACTAAAATATCCGTATGGGAAGCACTGAGCTCTTGGATCTTCTGATCCGACGTGCGGATGCTTGGATTGTCCAATAACAATTTTTTATATGCACCGCCACCGTGTCCGGTTCCAATTGTTGTCTGTTTCTTGCGGAACGGGATCATGGCTGGTATACGCGGGAAGACAGTGCGTAACGGTAGAATGAAAAGGTACCGTATTCCACAGTCTTCGATACGCCCCAGTCGGCAAGCCAGCGGAAGTTGTCCGCCCCTTTAAATGCCCAGATGATCTCTACATCGTCCGGATAATTTTTTGCCAGATATTCGGAGATGCGGCGAGGATTGCAGGCGTATTTGCCGGCTTCAAAACTCATAAACATAACCCGGTTTTTCTTGATCGGGAAAATATAAAAGACGCGCAGAACGATCAGGTAAATGCGGTCCTTAATATATTCTTTGATACGTGCGATGGAGCGGAAGTCAGCGCCATAGCGTGAATATTTACGGTATTTTAATAATTTCTGATACTGTCTGTAATGACGGTACCGCTTTAATAATTGAATCAAGCGATGCATAATGTTCCTCATTTCTATTCATATGATCAATGCCGCTTTGGAATGGAAGTGCCGATCGTTCGGCATAAGAACACGCCAAAACAACGATAAAACCTTTGATATTCTATCATAATAGGGTGATTCTGTAAAGAATATGTAATAATTATGTCATATTTTGGGAGCTTTTCATGTTTTTGGAAAGATCATGGCAGATTCCCCTGCCTGGTCCCAGCGGTCTTTCTTCTCGTCGTATTGGGTGCAGAGCCAATCATAGACGTCATCCAGTCCTTCTTCGGTATACGGAAAATACGCATAGGTTTTATTTTCTTCCGGTGTCTTTTCAAAGCAAAACGGCTCAGGCCATATGGCAGCGCGAAAACATTCTTCCTCATTGTCTTTTTGCCATTTTTCTACCTGATAACGCATCCCCTGAAAACTTGCTTTCAGAATAGCTCCTTTGCGATAAAACTCTTGTTTGTCATATAGTGATTTTCTGCTATTCATGGTCAACCTCATTTCTATTGGTAAGATCGGACGATTCCGGTCAGTTTGTCTATGACAGTGTCCCGCATAAAGAAGTCCTGTTTTTTGACGCGTTCGATCAAAGGCTGGATCTGCTCAATGCGGTCAGTTTGAGCGTATATTTTGCCAAGGGTAATGTAGGTGCTTGATATATCGCTTCCGATATCCAGTGCATACGAAAAAATGCTCTCTGCGTCTGCCAGCT
>ERZ791579.1745-NODE-1745-length-11125-cov-2.487173_pt1 | contig 11125 bp, 8 predicted proteins | sample MGYA00509968_ERZ791579 | MGnify/ENA primary metagenome ERZ791579 (study PRJEB30046, sample SAMN00791924) | human gut metagenome | study: EMG produced TPA metagenomics assembly of the A metagenome-wide association study of gut microbiota in type 2... | reverse complement strand
GGTGTAGGTCGGGCAACCGGCGCGAGGGTTCAAATCCCTCCTGCTCCGTTGACAGTATATGCTGTAAGTTGGAAACAACTTACAGCTTTTTTCTTTATATCGTTATGTTTTATATTCATATATATAATATTTATATTTATTCATAAGTATCAAATTAGTAGCACTTTATAAATCAGGGATATTTCAAAACCAAATAGGCTTACACATTATTATATTAGTAATCTAACATTTTCAAAAAGAATAGCCTATTTCTACCCCGGCAATATGTTTACCTTTTGGAGACTCATACTGATAACAATAAAAAACATCTAACGCCCATCGTTTAGCCAAAGCTATCTCTACTCCAGGCCGATAACGCATACGATCTGCTCTCCAAAAAGGAGCGTCATCCAAACTTTGATAAATTTCAATTGAGAAGTAGGGGGAAACGATTCCTTTTTCAGGTGCATAAGCTAATTTTAAGCGGGAACGAAGGCGAGCTTTTGAATCTCCACGGTCAAAAGTTTGCTGAAACCTTTCTCTCAAAACAATTTTCAACCACTGATTTTGAAAACTTGCAGTTGCTCCAAAGTTATAACGGTGTCTGAATTTCCATTCCGAATCTCCCAAATTCCGGAAATGAGTTTCATATCCGGCTTCCAGTTTCAAAAATGAATAAGCCCGATACTCGCCTCCAATGGCCAATCCCAAACGGTCCATTCTACTTACGTCATCCTTTGTCCGAAACTCCAGATTGCTTAAAAGTGAAAATCGGGGATCGATCTTATAGTTCACTTTGAATTTAGTCCATGTAGTGAAATCATCGCTTTGCGCAAATACAGTGGAAGTCATTCCAGCCAATAGCACAAACAGCAGTATTTTAGTAATTGCAAATATTCTACTCATCGATTACCGGGTTAAAAGTACAAAGATAATAAATCTCCCGCAAAGAAAAATTATGATACTGAAATAATTCTGAAATATCAAGGCTCATTCCTTTAAAAGAAACACCCCGTTGGTTTTAAAGGAACAGGTCGTTGGTTTTAAACCAAGAGCCCGTTCCTTTAAAAGAAAAAGTCCCTATTTTATACTCCGCTGATAATCAATGATTTATTTTTGCTTCGCATTCCACACCCATAAAGCGAAAAATACCGACAATATAGCCGATCCGATCCAAAACCAATTGATATAAGTAAAGTCGTAAACCTCTACCCCACTCCGGATCGTTTTATGTCCTTCAATCAAAACTCCGCTCATGACATCTTGCAGCCCAGCTCCGATATAACTGGCAATTCCAACAACTCCCAAAGCAGCTCCCGAAGCATTGCGAGGAGCAATATCAACAGCCATCAGCCCACCTAAGAAACAAATCAGTACTCCGATGCCCAGTCCAAAGAGGATCATTGCCACAGCATCGAGCCAAAAGTGTACCCCTGGCACTAATAAGAACAAACATAATGCTAAAACATTCGTCAGTCCGAAAATCAAAGCCGGAACATTACGCCGGCCACCAAACAGTTTATCAGAAATTACACCGGAAAACATAGTGCCGATAATACCACAAACAGAACTAATGGAAATAATGAAACTGGCATCCAAAGTGGAATATCCTTTCTGTGCTTCCAAATAAAAAACTCCCCAACTGTTTACCGCATATCGGCTGATATACATAAATGCACTTGATAAAGCAAGGATCCAGATAGCAGGCATTGTCAGAACCTGCCGTTGAGCTTTATTAAAATCTGTCGTTTCGGAAGCACTCATCGTTTTCTTTTCTTTCGGAACATTGACCGGAGGAAAGCCCTTGCTTTCGGGACTGTCATGAAAAAAACGCCATACAATTAATGCCCCCAGCAATCCTACCATACCCGCCCCAAAGAAACCATAACGCCAGCCGCAAACACTAACAATAGATGCTACAATTATAAATGTCAGTGCTTCACCAATATTATGACTGGCGGACCAAAAGCCATAATAAGAGCCACGTTCTTTATCCGTGAACCAACGGGAAAGTCCGACTACACACGAAGCAGCCCCCATAGACTGAAACCAGCCGCTGACTCCCCAAAGAACAGCAAACAAAATAAATGAATGGGAGAAACCGAGACAAAGATTAATCAATGCGGTAACAAGCAGGCCGGTAGTCATAAAACGATTTATATTACTTCGATCTGCCAGAAATCCATTCGTAAATTTACCCACCGCATACGTAAAGAACAGCACCGAACCGATTATTCCGAGTTCCGTTTCAGAAAAGATTCCCTCGTCTACAATCGGTTTCTTTACTACATTCAAGCTCAACCGGCAGACATAATACATACCGTATCCGAAAGTTGCCGAAAGAAAGGTAGACCATTGCAGATATTTCAACCGACGCTTGCCAGATGAAGACATAACGTCTCCGTTACAAGGCCCCGGTGAAGAGACCTTGTAAAAATTTATAAGATGTTTCAGCATGAAGGAATATCTTTAGTCGTGCAGTTTCTTTTTACGCAAATATTCGAGTAATAATGCCGGGCGGTCTGTTTGAATCAGTTTAGCCCCCTGATTCAAAATCCATCCCCAGCTTTCATCCGGTTGGTGTAGTTCTACCGCGCGATCGTCATCGTGACCTCCACAAAGTTCAGGCCACAAAGAATTAATGAAAAGCTTGGCACCACTATCACGTACTTTCCTGATCAAGCGAAGCATTTCTTCATTATCATCTTTAAATACCAGTTCATAAGCAGTCGGTTTCATGTGTGACTGATAATCATTGATTATCTTTTCCGCTCCTTCTTTGTGCAGATTCACAATAGGCATAAAAATAACCTTATCAAGTACATCACCATTTTCTGCTTTCACTCGTTCATAGGGGAGCCCTGCTTTAATTACGCAATGGTCAATTGTTCCTGTTTTTTCAAGTACAGCATAAGCTTCCTGAAAATAATCGTAACCTTTATCGATATTCACCATTATCTTCCCTTTGCAAAGTAACATAACTTCTTCGAGAGTAGGAATCTGATGTCTGGTTTTACAGCCTGCTCCATTTTTAAGTCGCATTGCTTTCAGTTCTGCCAGTGTATAATCCTCAGCGTTTCCTTTTCCTGTCATTGTACGGTTAATTGTCTTATCATGCATGACGACCAAGTGACCATCTTTGGTTTTCTTCAAATCTATTTCTACCATATCCACTCCCATATCAATGCAATTCCGTATTCCTTGCAATGAATTTTCGGGAGCATTTCGCCAATCGGCACGATGAGAAACGACCAACACTCTATCGGAATAATTTCCTAACAGGTTTTCTCTGATTTCCGCAATCCGATTTTGAGCAACAGCCAGTTGCACCAGGCATACAAGCAATATAAAGTTATAAATTCGTTTCATAAATTCAAATATTAAAATTATTAGTTCAGCTTACCGTTCTTCCAGACCATCTTTTCTCCCCACATAGGCACATAGGTCTGGTCACAGTTAATCTTGGACGCCCGTTCTAGTGCCATGTCCAATGACCATCTGGATGCATCAACACCTGCATGAGCCATTTCCAGAATATGGGATAACAGAACATAATCCGGCTGTACCTGTCCCGCTCCGGTACCTAAAATATTATTCTCAGTCAGCGCATTAGGAGCATAGCGGGGAATCAAGACATTGACATGTGGCGCAATATTTGTATATTGTTCCGGTTTAAAATTGGAATCACCGACATGCATAAAGACGAAATTTCCAGTATCGTCCCCACAGTCTATCTGGAAAATAGTTACGAAATTTGATAATCCGGAATTATTATGATCGGTAATACAAGTACGGATTTTAAATTTACCTATTTCATAATCTTTATCCCCCTTTGCCGTGTAGGGATAAGTGGTGTCTTTCAAATAATTGGATAATACCGGCTTACCCAAATCAAACATTGCCTGAATCAAATCTGTATTATAATGATCAGAATGCTTATGCGTCACACAAAGGAAGTCGATATAGGGTGCAAGTTCCTTCGCCCAGCGATGAGAAATATCAATAGCAAAACATCCGGAAGGAGTCTTAACTATATATCCCATGTTATAAAGCAACCAGATTTCTGCTGTGCCATTCTCTACTTTGGAGTTTTTAATTCCGTCCATCACCCGGTCAAAAGCACTCCGGTAATAGTATAAGATCGGTTCACTCTTCTCCATACTCATACTTGCCTGATCAAAACCATTCAGAAAACTGATAAAATAGTCATCCAGACATTTATCGGCATATCCCTGAATAGTGCTCAAAGCATCGGCACGTTCAGTATTTACAATTGATGGAGAAGTTCCCCATAACTGTTGGGTAGTGGCATCTACCTCTGCTGCCAGTTCCGTAAGAATTCCTTCGTACCCGGTCTTCTTATCATTATTATCATCGTCACTACAACTTGCAAGTCCTATTGCCAGCAGGCAAAACAGGAAATATTGTATTCTTCTTATATTATTCATATTATTTCAGTGTTTTATAGTCATCAGTTATTTTATCGAAGGTCTCTGCAATCCGTTCAAGAGCAGGTCTCACATTATTATTTTCGTGATCCTTCGTCGCTTCATACATGAAAACGCCTTTATATCCGGTCTTCTCCAAATCTTGCATCAACTTTCCCCATTTTATATTTCCCTGTGTAGGAAGCCAGTGGCATTCGTTCACCAAATCAAAATCTGAAGCATGTATAGTGCCGATACGGCTACCTACTATTGCCACAAAGTGCTCTGTCGTGCCTTTGGTATAGTGATTTGTATCAAAGCACACTTTTACGTCCGGGATATCTCCGACAATCCTCATAAGTTCCTCCGGAGTATTTCCCAAACAGGTTCTGGGCAGATTCTCTATACAAAGTTGAGCGCCAATCCTATCAGCATATTTCTTCAAATAAGCAATAGACTCCGAAGCATTGGCAATCCGTTGCGCCCGAATACTATCGGCTATCGGTTCCGAACTTGGATGCAAAACCAGGCAAGTCGGTTGGAACATGGCACACAATTCTATCATCTCTGCCATAAAATCTACATTTTCCTTCCTTAACCGATCATCCAGAACTGAGATATCCAGCGTTCGGGAGAAAGGAAGATGAATAGACCAGACTTCAATATCCGCACTGTCTATCTTCGCTTTCATTTCCTTTATACGTGGAATCACTTCATCGACAGGAACTCCCCTATAACATTGATTAAAGGCTACTTCGACATACTTCACACCAATCGCTTTTGCATGAAGGAAGTCGGCAGCAGCAGGTGCTTTCCACACTGCTGTCGTAGTACCTACTTCATATTTCTGTGCATATCCACAAACAGACATCACCATAAATGCGATAAATATCAATTTTCTCATCACCGTTTATTTTTGTCGGTTTGTACCTTGAATATCTCCACCCCGTATACTCCAGGAGTCTGTTTCCAACGTTTTATTAATGTCAAACGCTTTTATAGAACCTATATTGCTCGCTCCAATAGTACCACAATAAAGACGCTTGTCCGGACCAATCGAAACGGATGCCATTACCTGTTGACCCACAGATTCCTCATAAACAGTACTTCCATCTGCCGTATTAAGTCCGAAAATCTTATTATTTGACTGCGTTCCGATATAAAGAACACCATCTGTACTCAACGCAGCACCACTGTAGTTCAGGTTATTATTTACCTTCTTCACCCATACTTTTGAACCGTCAGCGTCTACAGCGTAAACTGTTTGCGAACCTTTCTCTGTAAAATAAACAACACCTTTCTTATCTACGATAGGGAAATAAGCATCACCGCCTGTTGTCGGATAGGTCCATTTTTTGGTTCCGTTCGTGATATCAACAGCAACAAGTCCAGCCTTTGACTTCAAAGTTGCGTAAAGCGTGTTGCCATTCAAAGCAAAAGTTCCCTGCTCCGTCACATTGACACCACTGAGTTTCCAAAGTTCTTCCTTATTTGCGCTGAAAGCATAAATAGCTTCACTGGTACCTGCATAGATATGTCCGTTTCTATCAATAGCCACCGCACTTCCTGTTGTTCCATCAAGAGATTGTTGCCATTTAATCGCACCATTCGCAACATCGAGTGCATATAACGTACTTTTATTAGTCAAACAATAGAGTACACCATCAGCAGACAAAGCAGGGAACGCACCTATCGGTCCGTCTAATTGCAATGACCATTTCTGAGTACCATTCGGATTTATGGCATACACATTCTTGATAGAAGCATCTCTCACGCACTGATAGATAGTACCGTCAGGCCCCACCAATGCACCGCCGCCATAAGTTATTTTATCAATGGCAAATACCCATTTGAATTCGCCGCTGACTACATCTAAGGCAAACAAATGCCCGGCAGGCGTTGAAGTCGGAATATACATCGTCTTTCCATCCGGGGAGAATACAGGATTGGACGTCTTGACATATCCTGTTAATCCGTTAAAATTTAGATTCAGACTATCCCATTTATATCCGACAACATTAATTTCCACACTTCCTGACTCCGTCGTATTATTCGTATATGTTACTGTGATAGTAACTGTATAAGTTCCAGTAGCAGCAAAAGCATGCGATGGAGTCGTTTCAGCAGAAGCAGCACCATCACCAAAATCCCAGCTGACGGATTTAACATTGCCACCAGTAAAATACATATCGTTATAAGCAAAGACAGCAGACTCCCAGACAACCAATTCCGTATTGACTGCTACCGGATAAATAATTCCCGGAGTAGCCACCGCTTCCGCCGAAACAGAATTCCCCATCGGATAAATGCAAACAACATCAAACTTATACTCCTGATCATTAGTCAACCCTTCAACCATATATTCTTCCAATGTTGTGTCATCCAATTTGATAACCTGATTGCCGGGACTTACGGTAATCTGATAATTCGTAAACCGTTCGCTGACAGGCTTCGTCCATCTCAGCCGGACTTTCTTGTCTCCCGCTGACGCAGTCAGACCAGTCACCGGATATCTTGCATTCTTTGGCGTACAAGAAGCAGATCGCTTACTCGCCAGTCCTCCGGTATAGCGAGGTTGTACGGAGAATGTATAAGCGACATCATTGACAAGATCACTGACAGTTGCACCGGAAGCCTCAGCCTCCACAGTCATTTGCCCTCCTTCCGCTCCCGAAGAGCCCGAAGTCCAGCTAATAAGATATTCATCAGGACGGGCGTCCGGATATGCTTCCCAGGAAAGTGCCACATTCATATCTCCGGCCGTTGCCGTAAGCGTCTTTAATTCATATAAATCAAAACTTGCTTTTGGCAGTTCTTCATCACAAGCTGCGCAAACTGCCGTAATGACAAACAACAAGCTATATATTATTTTTTTCATCGTCTGAATTCTTTAAGTTTAACCATATTAATACCCCGGATTCTGCCACAACAACTCAGTATTGTTGATTCTTTCCAATTCCGTTTTAGGAATAGGATACAGAAACTGGAAATCCTGAATTGTATGTCCCTCCGCTTTCATAGCTTCCTTGGCACCTCCCATGCGAACAAGGTCAAACCAACGGTGTCCCTCATAAGGAAATTCCTGTTGGCGTTCCAGCATAATGGCTTTACGGAAACTATCCTGATCTGCCAGTTCCGTAATCTGAACCGGAGATAATCCGGCACGGGTATGTACCGCATTCAAAGCAACCATTGCATCAGAAGTCTGAGAGTTGCTATAGCTGATTTCGTTCAGTGCTTCGGCATACATTAACAGTACATCGGCATAACGAAGAATAATCTGATCGTTACCGACGGTATTGTATGTCGCACTTTTCAAATCCTTGAATTTATTCATTACGCAGACTTTATCTTCTACTTTCACATAAGTGATCAGGTCTTTGCGTTTATCACCGTCTTTATAGCACTCCTTCAAAGCCTTTGTCTGGTTAGTATCATCTGTCAGGTTGATAATTGAAAACCAATAGCCATGTCCTTCACCCTCAACGTCCTTATTAAAGCGCACTGCGAAAATGATTTCATCGTTCATTTTATTATCGACATCAAATACTTTATCCGGTGTGGGCATCAAAGAATATCTGCCTATCAGTTGCGAAAGTACATTGCGTGCCTCTGTCCACTTATGGAAAGTCAGATAAATCTTTCCCAGCAATGCCATTGCAGCACCGGAGGTCGCACGTCCCGTATCAGTACCCGTATAAGAAGAAGGCAGCATATTCTCATTGATAACCTGATTCAAATCGCCGGTAAGAAAATCAAAGACCTGCTGCTCTGAGCTTCTTCCGATTTTAAGAGCTTCAGCCACCGTCACCACTTTATCAGTCATCGGAATTCCACCCCACAAGCGATACATATTAAAATAAGTAAGAGCACGCACGAAAAGCGCTTCCCCTTTATATTGTTTCTTCAACGTAGCATCAAAGTCAGCTGCGTCTATTTTGTCCAATACCAAATTACAGCGATATACTCCGTTATTAAAATTCGCCCAGGCGGATTCCAATATTCCATTAGAGGCTTTATCCGCAAACTGATCTATATCATAACGGTCTTGTGTTCCGGCAGTAGGAGCACTCAACGACAGGTTGTCACTCCGATATTCGCAGCATTCCGTGAAGTAGGAAACCTGTCCCTGCAATTTAGAATAACAGCCGATCACTGCTACATTAAAATCGTCTGCTGTCTTGTATACTTTATCTGTAGGCACACTGCTACTTGGCTCCAAGTCGAAAAAGCTATCTGTACAGGCCACTGATACAAAAGCAGTTGCCAAGAATAGGATTTGTCTATATATTTTCATACACCGTATATTTTTAAGGATGACTAAAGTGTTATATTTAATCCAAACAAGAAGGTTTTCGCCAGCGGATATGTTCCGTAATCTTCACCCGGCGAAAGTGAATTGCTCGGACGTGCATTTACTTCCGGATTGTATCCACCGTAGTTGGTAGATGTCCAAAGGTTCTGTCCGGAGACATAGACTCTCAACTTCTCCACAAAGAAACGACGTGTCAGATTCTGAGGCAAAGTATATCCTAACGTTACATTCTGCAATCTCAAATAAGAACCATCTTCCAGATGCCAGGTTGAAGTACGGCCATTATAACCTTTCGATTTGCGGTTGGCACGGTTCACCTGACCATTTCCGGGGTTATCCGCACTTTTCCAGCGATTCAGGGCAATCGTGGTACCATTGGTGTTTCCTTCCAAATTATCAATATAGCGACGATTCAGATTCAGAATCTCATTACCGTAAACTCCCTGGAAGTTAAAGTCAAGATCAATGCCTTTATACCATACTTTACCACCAAATCCATAGGTGAAGTCGGGCATATAGTTACCTACTATCGTACGGTCTTTGTCCAAGTCCATCACACCGTCTCCATCCACATCTACAAAACGGAAGTCTCCCGGCTGAGTATTGCTGAAATGAGGATATTTCTTCAATTCTTCTTCGTTGGAAAAGATACCGTCCTGCACCAGCAAATAGTAACATCCGATCGGTTCGCCTACTTTTGTGATATAATAAGCATGATCTACGCTTCCGGTAGAGATAATGGGAGCATTTCCCGGACCAAGAGCTTTTACTTCATTGGTATTCGTAGCATAGTTGGCATTAAAAGAATACCCAAAGTCTTTGGTGAAATTTTTCTGAGATGTCAAGGCTATTTCCCAACCACGGTTATTTACTTTTCCAATATTCATCAGGGCAGTGCTGTATCCGGTCAGATGAGGAACAGGAACATTCAGCAACATATTGGAGGTATTGGTATTATAGTAATCAACTGTTATCCCCAATAATCCTTTGAACATTTGCAGGTCCACACCGACATTGACCATTGCATTCTTTTCCCAGCTTAAATCATCATTCTTAATTGTATTGGGCTTATAACCTTGTACCAGTTGCCCGTTACCCGTACCCAGTATATAATTATCAAGAGCCATCAATGATAGATGATCGTAGTTGCCTATCTGAAAGTTACCTGTAACACCATAACTGGTTCTGATTTTCAAGTCATCTACAAAGGAGAGAAATTTCGCCTTCGTGAAGAAATCCTCCCCGCTAACTCTCCATGCCAATGATGCGGACGGGAAATATCCCCAGCGGTTATTTTTTCCGAAACGGGAAGAACCATCCGCACGAATAGCTCCGGAAGCCATATATTTACCTTTATAACTATATTGCACACGAGCCAGATAGGAAGCAATCGACCATTGGGTCTTATCAGACGCCCCCTTTATAACTGTTCCACCGGAGATCGTCTGTATATAATCATTCGGAAAATCGGTAGCTGTCACATTATCTCCTTTATAAGTTTCTTTTTGTGCAGATTGCACCAGAACCGCATTAATCGAATGATCTTCATTAATCACTGTATTATAATTAATCTTATTCTCAATCAGCCAATTAAAATAAAAACCGGAGGAGCTGTATGCAGTAGGGTTCGACTTGATATCATAATATTTCTGGCCCAGTAAGGGTAGTTCTGACGAACGATACTGATCATTATGAGAACCATAATAATCACCACCGAAAGAAATATTATAAGTAAGTCCCTTGAAAAGTTCCAGTTCGGCAAAGACTTTCCCTACAATTGCCATACGGTCTACTACGTCCGATTGCAGATTGGCCATTGCCACAGGGTTTAATACCGCATTGTGCTGATAGTCATTGCCAATTCTCCAATAGCCATTTCCCTGATAGTTATAACTACCGTCGGAATTATATACCGGCCACACAGGAGGCATCATCAAGGCCGACTGAACAATACCATTCGATCCGGAAGCATCCACCCGATTGGAAGTCGAATAAGAAGGAGAGAAATTAAGACCGAATTTCAGTCTTTTATATTTTCCGTCCAGATTCATACGCATGCTATATTTCTTGAAATCAGAATTGATGATAATACCTTCTTTATCATAATAATTGGCAGAAATAAAATAACCAACGGTCTTTCCTCTGCCGGAGATAGAAATATTATGGCTGGTTGTAGCCGCACTACGGAAAATTGCATCCTGCCAGTCTGTGTCCGTTAATCCCTGATCGCCGTTCAGATAAGGAAAAAGTTCTGCAGGAATCCGTTCCCATGAATTCGGACGCATACCATTAGGGTCATTGGGTGAACCACCGGGATTAGCATCCAGATAAGCGTTGTCATGACCATCCTTTGCAAATTCGGCAAACTGATATGCATTCATCATTGAAAGTTTCTTCGAAACAC
>ERZ791579.1731-NODE-1731-length-11180-cov-2.415461_pt1 | contig 11180 bp, 7 predicted proteins | sample MGYA00509968_ERZ791579 | MGnify/ENA primary metagenome ERZ791579 (study PRJEB30046, sample SAMN00791924) | human gut metagenome | study: EMG produced TPA metagenomics assembly of the A metagenome-wide association study of gut microbiota in type 2... | reverse complement strand
TTCCAGGCGGCTGTCCATCTCCGTGCAGAGCGAATTGAGCGTGTAGACCGCCTTCTTGGGGTCGGTGATGATGGCATCGAAGCTGTTCGGCTCAAACTGACGGAGGATCTGCAGGGAATCCCCGTGCAAAATCGACCAGCGGTCACCGCCGCAGTGTTCGGGCATCCGGAAATCAGGGTTGAGAATGTTGAGCGTTTCGGGAGTGTTCTTCAAAGGCATCTTCCTTTCGTTTTAGCGTTCATTTTCGTGGTGTTTTGTTTCTTTTGATGTGGTGACTTCCGGCCTTTGGGCAGGCACAACACTGACAGTATCATCTTTCAGGACAAAGCAATCCGCCGTGGTATTGTAAAGTTTTACACCCGGCAGCACCACGGCACCGCCCTGACATACTACATTGCCGGTGAGTTCTCCATAGACACGGGCGTTGCCGCCAATCATGGGCGCACAGCGCGTTTGTTCATCGCTGTTTAAGATTGCGCTGCCACAAATGCAGCTATTGCCGGAAATATATCCGCCGCAAACAATGGCATTGTCCTGCACTACGGCATGGTCAGCGATAACCGCGTTGTTTCCGACATAGGCGGAGTCCCTTGCCACGGCGGAATCCGCAAGTATTGCATCTCCGCCGATGTACGAATCCTCGCAGGCAATGGCATCTTTGCCAATCCATGCAAAGCCCTCTTGGTCGAGATTATCCTCGGTTTCGACAAAGCCGCCCAAATCACCTTTGTGAACATCTGTACCCACATCGGTCAGCGCCCGGATGCGGTGCAGTTTCGGGTTGTCCGGGTGGGCAATGTCGGTGATTTCGTATTTTTTCATCCTCATCGGGCGTCACCTCGGTTCGGCTTGTTTCTGGTTTTGGGCGTCAGTTCGGTTTCGACATACTCGGAGATAACGTTGAGCGCTTTGTGGTAGCTGTCGCAGGACATAACGCGGTTACACATTTCCTTGGCCTTATCTCTCTGCCCGGCATTTTTCAGCAGCCGGGAGGCTCGACCCATGATGGCAAAAATGTTGCCGTCCTCGCCAAGCAATTTCATCTTGGGGCGCTGGGTCATCTGCACCTGCTCTTGAGTTTTCTCAAAAGTTGGCGTCATCTTGAATCCATCTTCCTGCCAGAAATGAACAGCCAACGTGCCGTCATCCACACGAATATTCCTCTGTTCAAAGCCCTCGCCCCAGCCGTCACTGTACTGGCCGGAAATGTAGTTGCACAGGACGGTCTGCTCATCATCGAGCAGAGCTTCTTTCAGTTCCACATTCAGACAGCCGCACAGCTTGTTACCGTGAATTTCCACAGACGGTACTGCACTTACCACCTTGCTGCGGACAGAATCGTCCTCGTGGTAATACTGCATCAGGTCGCCGTTGAAATCTGCAATGTCCTTTTTCACAGCCTCATCAACAGCGTCTGCGTATTGCAGCAGATCATGGCCGTCCATTGGATAGCCTTCGTACTCGTTGTAAGATTCGTCCTCCCAGTCCGGTTCATCTGGGAAAAATTCCGCAGTCAGCGGAGAATAAAACTTCATTTCCAATTCACATCACCTCGGTTTCTGCCGTACAAATCATGGTTGATCTGCGCGGCGTAGTAGTTTTCAATCGTCAGCGGCGCATTGTAAAGCGCCGCCAGTAAGTATTTCTTGATATTGTGGATATGCGGCGGGTTGTCTTTCAGGCTGTCCAGCACATACTGGATATGCTGAGCTTCAAGTTTCAGGAATCTGGACTTCACTACCTCTGTCGGAAACTCGTCCCCCGCAATACGGATACTGCTGCGTTTGGAACAGACCGTGTCCAGCATGAGTTCCACCAGCTCATCCAATCGAATCCTATCTGCCGGATTGTTCTTTGCCAGAATGTCGTACTCAATGTTTTCCCGAATCAAATCCCGATACTGCTCCCGCTCACTGTAGACTTGATAGACAGCCGTAAACAAAGCGCTGATGAAACGAAGAAAAACGGCAATGATATATATCAGACAGAGACGCCTCAGAAAATCGAGCAAATCAGAATCCGCATGCTCGGGGAATGCGATAGGAATGGCGATATAAATCAGGATAGGCGCTACCATCCGGCTGACATTCACCATCACTTTATGGTTGAATACAATGTCGTCCCAGGTAGCTTTGGTCTGCTTCACCAACTTGGCTACCACCCGTAAAATGATTTTACGGCAGATTATGTTAGCCAACAAGGCTATTCCGATAATAAACAGCAATACGATCAGATTATCTATTTTGTCCGCCCATACTTCATCCACACCTGCCGAGAGCAACGTACGGTTGACCTCCTGCATCACGGCATTGCCAACATTCTCCGTATCTCCATTTGCCAATGCCACACTCACTGTATCAATCACTTCTTTCATAAAATAGTATCTCTTTTAGTTTATTCCCTTATTAGTTAGTTCCCTTTTATTCATTCTCCTTTGGCCAGATATTCCTGAATGTCCTGCCTCAGCCAGTCGTAGTGGAAGAGTCGCTTATAGGCGACGTTCTTCTTCAACATGATTTCGACATTCACCTGGCTGTTCTGATAACAAGTCAGTTCATTCCTGAATTGTTCATTATGTTCCGCCAGTCGTTTGATTTCCTGTTCCCGTTCCCGGCGCAGGGCGGTACAGACGGGAATCAGAAGTTTCATCACGACATTATCCATCACGTGATGTCCCTGCATATATAAATAGGTGGTTTCGGGAACGAGCCCCAGTTCCTTTAATTCCGACCGCAATCCGTTCACTTGGTTGACAGAACCGGGGAAGCGTTTCTTCAGTTCAGAAAGTTTCTGATTAACCCGGTGTTGCAATGCTTCCAAGCTGTGTTCCGGATGTTTCAGACTGATCTCCCTCAAAGAGGTATAGGTATGGAAGTCGTACATCGGGAAAGTATACGTATCCCGTTGGCGATAAAACCACACGTTCCACAGGAAAAGCGGGTATACGATTTCTGAATACCGTTTCAGATAAGCGTTGAAATCCAGTATAAAACGGTCGTTCAATGTGGCCTGCACACATACTTCGTGAAGACTTTCGGCAAAGCAGTGATAGTTTTCGATAGCGTATGTGTAGGTTTGGAATATGTACTTGTTCCGGTTGATCTTTCGGGAAGTGTTCGTGGCTCCCTGCAACAGGAAATCATAGTCACTGTCGACACAGGCAATCAGACTTTTGCCCAGTTCGGCGGTATTCAGCGTGTTCATGAGTACCATCTTCTTCCCCTTTGCCAATGAGGTGGCCGAAGGGAGCATCACTTGAAAATAATGCTCGTCATCTTCAAACTCTTCGAGTAATGTGCGCCAGAAAGCAACATCATCATAGCTCTCTACGTAAGCAATGATGCGCCGGCGAGCCTTTTTGGAATACAGCTTGTGGGCAGCATTGAAGTAAGAAGAAGTCAGATTATCGCGTAGTGAAGTTGCCATGTAGAAGTTGTCATTAACAATTAATAGTCGGGGTGAGTCTGAATCCGTCCGCTTCGGTGGAAATATCGCTCACCTCTGTCACTGCATCCAGCCAGCCCTCCATGATGACGGCAGGCGAATGGGTGGTCAGAATGATTTGCACATTGGGATTCAGTTCTCGGATCATTGAAATCAGTTTCTGTTGCCATTCGATGTGCAGGGAGGCTTCCGGTTCGTCCATGAAAAGGACACAGTGGCTGTTGTCCTGCACGAGCACTGTCAGCAGAATCACGAGCATTTGCTTTTCACCGGACGAGAGTTTGTATGGAAACAGCAATTCTCCGTCCTGATAGAAGGCTATGTCATTCCGACGGCGGTCTATCTTTTTGCGGGTGTAGCTGAAAAGTTCGTCAATCATATCCTGAAAACGACGTTTGGCAAGGGAGAGGGTGGCGGCTTTGCTGCGCTGTTCCTCGTCATTGCTGGAAAGCATTTCGATCATCTTATTGCCTATATTGACCTGATAATCGAGATAGCGGCGCTGCAACAGATACAGTTGCCAGTCCAGTTCGGACTTCACGTTCTTGTCTGCCATGCGTGCCGTGAAGTCACCCATAATCAAGGGGCGGTCGTAGCTGCGGATCACATCGTATGGGATATAAGTCGCTGCGGGATTATCAAAGAAGAGGTGTACTCCGTTCTTTGCGTCGCTTTTCATTTCACCGGAGAGCTGTATGTCGCCGGAAAGCTGTTCGAGGTATCCCACCGAACGGTTCAGAATAGTGGTCTTTCCCACTCCGTTGATGCCGGAAAGGATATTCACATCCGGACGCAAATCCCATTGTATATTAAAGCGGCCCCAGAGTCCTTTGATCTCGATCCGCCGGATATAGTCTGCCTGTTGTTCCATAATATTCAAGTTTAATCAAGGCAAATATAAACAAATCATACGACAAATTAGCTACCTTTGCAGCAGTTTTCAATAAAGGTAACAATTAAAAGGTATACACAGACTTATGGGCAATAACAAGAATCTGCACGGACATCTGTTTGCACTCACAACACTAATTAACTATTAGGAGGCAGGATGAAACTATGACATGGCCATCAGTAACTGTCATTGCAACTTCTCTTAAATATAAAAATGAAGTGTTTTTTTAACACAATATCAAACAAAAATCCCCTTAGCAGCTAATATTAATGTAAAATAGACTCTATCTCTCTTTCTTCAAATTTCAACAACTCATTCGTAACTTGTGCCAATTTATTTTTCTCCGAATGAATCATGCTAATATCAGCTATTCTCTTTTCACAAACCTTTTCTAAATCACATTTCAGTAGCTTTGCATCTACTAATCCTTTCAATTCTTTCAAAGGAACAATTCCTCCGGCATCCGGTATCCGCACATAAACCTGAGCAACCTCATCGCCATTTCTCTTACCGGTATTCTTTAACCGGAATGAAACGGTGACTTCACCGACCCCGTCTTTTACTTGCAGATCGCTGTATGTAAAAGAAGAGTAACTCAGTCCGTAGCCGAACGGATAAAGGACATCTCCTTTGAAATATTTATAAGTACGCCCTTTGGTTATATCATAATCATCAAACGGAGGCAGTTCATCCAAAGACTTGTAGTAGGTGAGCGGCAGACGTCCGGCAGGATTATAATCACCGAACAATACTTCGGCCACGGCGGTTCCTCCCTGTTCACCCGGATACCAGGCATTCACAATGGCAGGAATATGCTCGTCCATCCAGTTAATAGCCAATGAACTGCCTGCTACCAGAACAACAATTATGTTGGGATTCACTTTATAGATTTCCTGCAGAAACTCTCTCTGATCTGCCGGAAGCTGAATATCATACCGGTCCTGTCCTTCACGCTCTATCGATTTATTGATACCCATCACAGCAACTACCGTTTCACATTCGCGAACCGCTTTTCCGGCTTCTCCGTACAAATCGAGACGAGTTGCCTTGCCTATCTGCGGAACTTTCCATTGCAACTTTGCAATGGCATAATCCCGGTTATCATAATATTCCGCTTTCAACTGGTATTCTTTTCCCGCTTCAAGATAAATGGAAGCGGAATCCGTAGATACGGCATGTGCCTGCCACGCATCAATCAGCATCTGATTATCAATGCTCAGGCGGCAACCATCATCGGATGTAAAGCTGAAAGTATAGCGACCGGAAACGGTCGGTTTCAACTTTCCCGTCCAACGGACAGACAGCGGAGATTTGGGCAGGAACGGATCGGGAGCCTGATTGGCAGGTTCAAAGTTGATCCAACTCTCCTTACGCACTCTCGGGGTGCCTTCGAGGCGGGTATTGTCAAAATATTCAGCTTGCAGTCCTTCCGGGAAGTTCTCTCCCTGAATAAGTTCCAGCCCATCGGCAGCAGATTTCCAGGGAGCATAGACGACTTTCACCCGATCGCCCACCCTGTTTCTGATACCTTGCAGTATGGAAACCGGTTCTACTACCGGAGCGCCGCTGTAATCGCCAAATTCACATTTGCCGGCATTGATGCCGACTACTGCGATCGATTTCAGTTTGTCAGCATTCAGCGGAAGCCTGTTTTTCTGATTCTTCAGTAAAACGATACATTGGCGGGCAGCGTCCAGAGCTATCTGCTGATGTTCTTTCGAACCGATCACTGACGGAGAGATTTTAGTATACGGATTTCGCTCCCCGCTATCAAAAAGTCCCAGTTTCATGCGGGCCGTCAGCACATGATAGGCGGCGGAGTCAATATCGGCATCCGATACCATGTATTGTTTGTAAGCATTCAACAGATATTCGTCATAGACATCATCTCCACATTCCAAATCCAATCCAGCCTGAATGGATAGAGTGGCAGCCGCCTCTTTCGTCTTTACATACTTATGGGCGTTTACCAATAAAGAAGGTCCCCCACAATCGGAAACGACATATCCCTGAAATCCCCAGTCCTGACGCAACACCTTTTGCAGCAGCCACGGATTCAGCGTGCAGGGCACATCATTCAGCGCATTATAGGCGGACATGATGGAAGCGGCTTTTCCTTCCTTCACACACATTTCGAAAGCAGGAAAGTAATATTCACGCAATTGTTTCTCCGATATCTGTGGATTGCAGACAAAGCGATTATGCTCTTCGTTGTTGGCGGCAAAATGCTTGGGAGTAGAAACGATTTTCAGGTAATGCGGATCATCTCCTTGCAGTCCGTTCACAAAGGCTGTTCCCATTATTCCACTCAGGAAAGGGTCTTCTCCATACGTTTCCGGGGTTCGTCCCCAACGCGGGTCGCGTGCCATGTTCACGGTAGGCGACCAGAAAGTCAGCACATCGCTGAATTGTTCTTTCTGTTCTCTTCCCTGATCCAGCTCGTTCCAACGGGCACGCGCCTCATCCGAGATCACTGTAGCTACCCTTTTCTGCAACTCCGGATTCCAGGTTGCTGCCAGTCCAATGGCTTGTGGAAATACGGTGAAACGTCCGGGACGTACTACTCCATGCAATGCTTCATTGCCATGATAGTATTTATCGATACCCAAACGGGGAATGCCGGGAGAAGTGGCACGAAGCAAACTGATCTTCTCTTCCACCGTCAAACGGGAAATCAAATCCATTACCCGTTCATGCACAGGCGCATTTTCATTCTTGTATAGCTCCTGTGCGTGAACGAATGAACAAGACAAGGCTGACAACACACCTGTCAACAAAATCTTTTTATACCTTTTCATCATGATCATTTTTCTACCTTATTTAATAACAAACATGGTAAGCCCCGTACTCTCCCCCATCATTTATCCCAGCTGTCCGTGCGGAAAGGAGATGCCGGCAAGCCTTTCTCGTTATACAGGTTACAACGGGGGCTATTGGAAAATCCGTAACGTACGGCAAGAGGTACAGCCACTTCACTGCTGGACACAATCACCTTATTTCCTTCAATCACCGCATCCGCCCATACAAACTTACGGTCCGCTCCTGCAATGCCGAAGCCTGTCAGCTTCGTCGGTTTCGGATGAGGCGGTTTTCCTGCCGGAATGTACGGAGAAGTTCCCATCACCAGTTTTTTACCCTGATTGGTAAACTCCAGAATGATCTTATTTCCTTTCACAGACATCTTTTTATAAAGAGGTCCCATGCCGACAATTTTCTCTCCGTATGCCAGCTTTCGGGCAGCAAGAGCCAGCCGGTGTCCGACATCGTATTTATCTACCGGATGCAAATCGAAAGGATCTCCTACATCGATTGTCACAGCCATTGCCGTGTTGGGCAGATTCAAGGCCTTCAACTGTCCTTCCCGTACCCAGCGCCAGCCGTTTCCTTCGACAGACGGCTCGGGATCTACCGGTTCGAAATTGGGAAGCTGCACATATACGAAAGGAAAATCACCGATTCCCCATTTCTCTCTCCAATCCGTAATCATCCGGGAGAACAGGGTAGCATATTCTTTTCCAGAGCCGCCGGAGTTAAATTCTCCCTGATACCAGATGACTCCCTTTATACTCAAAGGGATTAAAGGAGAAATCATTGCGTTAAACAGATTGGACGGACCATTATTTCCCCCATTCGGTTTACGCGGATTGGGCGGACGGGGAACGCTGGGCTGTGGTTTGGGAGGAGCCGGCTTTCCAGCTGCTTGTGCTGCCTGCACAGCTATCGCCCATTCTTTTTGTGCCTGATTCCATTCTTTTCCTACCGTTTTATCCCATTCCCTTACCGCTTCATCAAATTCTTTCTGCTTCTGTGGATAAGTGGCGAGTATTTCCGGATTATCTTTCACATTCTTCTCATACGCAGCTACATAGTGAGCCAAAGCCGGTTCTTGTTTCAATCCGGAAAGACTGGTCCAGGCTTCTGCACGCGTACCTCCCCATGCAGACTGGATAACTCCCAACGGGCGTCCGTTTGCAGCACGCATATCACGTGCAAAGTAATAAGCTGTCGCCGAAAAGCCCTGTCCATTGATCTTAGCCAACATCTCCGGTGTACAAAGCACCCATCTGGCAGCCCGTTCGGGGTTAGATGTTCCCTGAGGAACTTCAATATCGGTCAATGGCTCTAACGACGTGTTCTTGGGAACAAAGAACAAACGCAGCAAAGGATCTTCCGAAGCGGCTATATCGTCAGCATATTCTTTTCTTACCTTTATTCCCCATTCCATATTCGATTGTCCGGAAGCAACCCATACATCGCCTACCAACACATCCAAGTAGACAAGTTTGTTCTTACCGGCAATCGTCAGAGTCTGCCCTTCTTTCTTCGTTTTTATCGGTTTCAGGTTCACTCTCCATGTTCCGTCAGTGTCAGCAGTCGTTTTCACTTTCTGTCCGGCAAAGACTACCTCTACGGTTTCTCCGGCATCAGCCCATCCAAAGATGGCAATCTTTGTGTCTTGCTGCAACACCATGTGATCACCGAAGATCAGCGGCATCCGTACATCGGCTTTCATCTTTGTCAGCCCAAAGCTTACGGACAACAAGAATATCCATGATATGAAAAGAAGTCGTTTCATTTTATTTATAAGTCTATATCTACATTACTATATTTCCATTTCACTGTGACCCGTTTGGAATCGGGAGTACAGTGAATCATTATTTGTTTATCCTGTATCGTGACAGGAAGGGATTCCCTTCCTTGTTTCGCCTTCGCCTCAGTTACTTTGTTTTCCGTTAAGATAACGAGAGTCAGCGGAATATCAAACTGTTCTTTATTTAATTTACAATTCAGAATAAAAGACACTGAATTAGAATCGATTTTCACGTCCTTGATAGTGGTCGCATCACGCTGTCTGATGTATCGGCCGATAGTACCGAAAGTATCGATCCAAAGATCTTTTTCATGCTTCTTCGCATAAGTCAGATGAGATTCAAAAACATCAGGGCGAAGCGGATCAAATCCGTCTGTCAAACCGTGAATCATAGCTACGCCCCATTTCCTCTGGCTAATCAGTTTATCAACCCATTGATTGATATTCTCTGCCGTGGTATCTCTGGCTCCAATGCCTTGCTGAAAAGTACGGGCTACGACATGACGTTTTTCTACGATCTTTTCGATGATGATCGGTTCATTTGCCTTCTGTCCGTTTGCGGACGGCGCATTTCCGGCAATCAGCGCCGAAAAATCGCTTGCCATCCGCTATAAAGCCAAGGTTTCCGCAAGTGAAGCTGTCACGAACATCAACGCCGCGACCGTGATCTTCACGATTGCCGCCGTCATGGAGGGTTAAGCTATGAAATTCAGAAAAATCACAGCACTTTTGCTTGTCCTCTGTATGCTGCTGTCTTTGAGCATTTCGGCATTTGCTGCCGAAGCGGACGAACACACGATCTATGACAGCGCACCTGACGAAGAAATTGCAACACAGTCTGAGTCAGCTTCCTCCGGCACGATCCCCGGCAGCAAGATCAAGTGGGAGCTGAACGAACACAACTGGCTGACGATCTCCGGCTCCGGCGACTGTGAGCCGTTCACAAGCAAGGAAGATCAGCCGTGGGCGGCTGTGCGGGATCAGATCACGCAGGTCTGGTTTGACGATATGGAAAATCTCCAAATTTCCGACCTTGCGTACTGGTTTGAGGACTGCGTCAATCTGACCACGGCAGAGATCCCCGGCACCACACCGATCATCGGCAGACACGCCTTTTACAACTGCCCGAAGCTGTCCACGCTCACGATCTATTACGGAGAGGACATTCTGGAATCCATCGGCGAAGAAGCCTTCTGGCGGGAAAACGACAGCGGCGATACACTCTATATCGGCTATATCATCGGGTATCCCAAATCGTCGGTGCCGTTCTACGATTATGATTGGGCCGGCTCCAATCGGAACAACAAATACTTCTACGATTTGTACGGCATATATTCCGATACCCCCGCAGCCGTTGGCATCATGAGTGCGCCGGGCATTTCCGTCACCTCGACTGGCTCGATTATCGGCAACTGCCCGTCGTGTGGGAAGTATTCATTCCAGGGAACATACGTCGAAGTCGCACATTCCTCGCGTGGTCATGCCAACTATAATGAATGCAATAGCTGCCATTACGTTCAATATTTAGGAACATACACTACCAAGAGCCACGGATCCGGTGCTTATGGGTCGGGCACCTGCCCGGATTGCGGCAGTCATACATGGGTGCTGCAAAGTCAGCAGGCGGCTACCTGTACCAGCAACGGCTACCGTTCGTACTCCTGCGCTTGCGGTCAGACAAAATCCGAAACAATCTATTCTAGTGGTCACAGCTATAGCTATGGCTCGTGGGAGCAGTATTCGTCCAGTCAGCACCGGCGCGAAGCCTATTGCCGGAACTGCGGCGATTCGGATTACGAATACGCCAGCCACAGCATGAGCTACGGCTCGTGGAGCAATTCTTCTTCCAGTCAACATAGCCGAACGGCATCCTGCCGCACCTGCGGATATTCCACAACGGACTACGGCAATCACAGCTATTCCACCGGTTCTTGGAGCAAGTATTCTGACACCCAACATCGCCGTACAAAGACCTGTTCCGGCTGCGGCGCAAGCACTTATGATTATGCAAATCACACCTATTCGTATGGTTCGTGGTCGAAAGCGGATGATACCCAGCATAAGCGCACGAAATCCTGCTCCGCCTGCGGCGACAGCACGACGGAGTATGCCGACCATGTGGACGCAAACGGCGATGGAAAGTGCGACGATTGCGGTTCGACCGTTTCCTTGACCATCACTTGGGAAGCAGGCACAAACGGCGGCACCATTGACGGCAAGGCCAGCATCATCACGACAGGCAAGCCGAATGCG
>ERZ791579.1725-NODE-1725-length-11203-cov-2.640743_pt1 | contig 11203 bp, 10 predicted proteins | sample MGYA00509968_ERZ791579 | MGnify/ENA primary metagenome ERZ791579 (study PRJEB30046, sample SAMN00791924) | human gut metagenome | study: EMG produced TPA metagenomics assembly of the A metagenome-wide association study of gut microbiota in type 2... | reverse complement strand
GATACGGCTCTTCACGATAAAATAGAATAGAGATGTTTACATTTGGATTACTTTGTTTTACCTCGTTTTTTACGTTGATCAATCCGTTAGGAGCGATGCCGGTTTTTATGACCATGACGATGGAGCTGGATGAAAAAGAACGTAGAAAAGTGGCCCGCCGGGCTTCTTTGGTCTCTTTTCTCATCATGATGTTTTTTGCTATTTCAGGCGATTTGTTATTCCGTTTTTTCGGTATTTCCATCGATAGTCTGCGGATTGTCGGAGGAATCATCTTCTTGATTATGGGGATGGATATGTTGCAGGCCCGTTTGGTGAAAACCAAGGTGAAAGAATCGGAAGTGAAGAGTTATGTCAACGATATCTCGATCACGCCTTTATCTATTCCGATGTTATGTGGCCCTGGTGCGATTACCAACGCAATCGTTATGTGGAACAAAGCTACCGATTGGGAAACCAAAATGATTATGGTCATCGCCGTAGCTGTGGTGATTACTTTGGTATATCTTATTTTAAGAAGTTCCTCCCGGATTATCAAGATACTCGGCGAAACCGGCAATAACGTGATGATGCGGTTGATGGGGCTGATCGTGATGGTGATTGCTGTCGAATTTTTCTTTAGCGGGCTAAAACCGATCGTGATCGATATTTTGCGTTCGGTAGGCTGATCTTTTATTCGAAAAATAGGAAAATAACTAAAGTGTACAAGTTTTTTAAGCGTTTGCGGAGATATTGTTTTGCCCGTTGGCGTTGTGTTTTTACAGTAGATTCGGCAATTTGTAATTTTTCTGTAATTTCCCGGATGTCCATGTGCTCCAGGTAGCTCATTTTGAAAATCCGCCGGCATTCGGAAGGCAATTCTTCAATGGCAGCAAAAATTTCCTCGAATATCTCCGCTTCGATCTGGTGGCGGAAATAGGTGGCTTCTTCATATTTGGGAGTGTCCAGACGTTGTTTTAAAAATGTCCGGGTATTTTGCTTCTCCAAAGCATTCAGGGCTTTGGATTGTACACAGCTGTACAAGAATGATTTCAGAGCGATCAGGTTTGGGAAATCATAGCTTTTCTCATAGAAACGAATAAACACTTCCTGAACGACATCTCTTGCTGCTTCTTCATCTTTTAATATTTTATTGGCAAAAATTCCGTCTTTAGCAATGAAACCAAGATATAAGCTATGATGTGCAAAAAGTAGCTGTGACAGCTTAAATATCCTCGTTTCACTGATAAAGGCGAATAATTGCCTATTTCTAATAAAGAAAAGGCAGTCTGTGATATAAACAGACTGCCCCGAAACCGTATAATAGCAGAATTTAGCTATTTTCGGATTAAATTTGCAACTAAAATGCCTCGTCGAATCCGTATGCGAAATAACACACAATCGTGCAGCATTCAGCCACTTATTACTTACGGATGCCGAGTCTTGCTATGATTGAACGGTAACGCTCGATGTCAACCTTAATGAGGTAGTTGAGGAGTGAACGTCTTTGACCAATCATCTTGAAAAGACCTCTTCTTGAGTGATGGTCCTTCTTATGAGTCTTGAGGTGCTCAGTAAGGTCGTTGATTCTCTTTGTGAGAAGAGCAATCTGAACCTCTGGTGAACCTGTGTCGCCTTCGTGTGTAGCATACTCTTTAAGTATTGCTTCTTTTTCTTCTTTAAGCATTAGTTTTTCCACCTTTTAATAAATTTACCCTACTTAAAAAAGCTGAATCTCAGAAAAAGGATGTGGAATTCCAAATTGAAATTATCAATTTTATGGCTTAAACCTATAACCGAGATTAGGGCAATCAGCCTTATAATTATATCACGCAAGAATCAATTTGTAAAGTATATTTTATATGTTTTTACAAGTTGATTTAAAGAAAAAATATTTCAAATTGTAGTTGATTTATATTATTTTGCGACAATGTTTACAAGCTTGCCCTTAACATAAATTTCTTTGATTATATTTTTACCCTCTGTAAATTCTGCAACCTTTGGTTCAGCCTTTGCAGCAGCAAGAGCAGTTTCTTGGTCTGCGTCAGCCTCGATTGTAATTCTCGCACGAAGCTTACCATTAACCTGAACAGCAATTTCAACTGTATCGTCCTTGCACTTGCTTTCGTCATACTTAGGCCATTCCTGTTCGCAAGCAAGTCCTTCGCCAAGCTTAAGCTCAGCAAAAACTTCTTCAGTAACATGAGGTGCAAATGGATTCATAAGAATTGTGAAAATACGCAGTTCTTCTCTTGTGATAGACTTTGTATTATAAATATCGTTGATAAGAGCCATAAGGGTTGCAATAGCAGTATTGAACTTCAAAGTTTCAATATCTTCAGAAACCTTCTTTATAGCCTTATGGAAGTTGCTTTCGAGTTCAGGACGGATACCGCCGTCTGTAAGCATTGATGCAAGTCCATAATATCTCTCAATAAATCTTCTGCTTCCCTTGATACCAGATGTACTCCATGGAGCAGCCTTCTCAAAATCACCGATAAACATTTCGTAAACACGCATAGTATCTGCACCATACTCATTTACTATGTCATCAGGATTTATAACATTGCCCCTTGATTTACTCATCTTCTCGCCGTTTTCGCCAAGAATCATACCATGGCTTGTACGCTTTGCGTATGGCTCCGGAGTAGGAACTACACCAATATCATAGAGGAACTTATGCCAGAAACGGCTATAAAGCAAGTGGAGAGTTGTATGCTCCATACCGCCGTTATACCAGTCAACAGGTGACCAATACTTCAATGCCTCTGGAGATGCGAGAGCCTCATCATTGTGTGGGTCCATATATCTGAGGAAGTACCAAGATGAACCTGCCCACTGTGGCATTGTATCTGTTTCACGCTTTGCTGGCTTTCCACACTTAGGGCAAGTTGTATTTACCCATGAATCAATAGCTGCAAGTGGAGATTCGCCGTTATCTGTTGGCTCATATGATTCAACATTTGGAAGCTCAAGTGGAAGTTCACTTTCAGGAAGTGCAACTGTTCCGCAGCAAGGGCAATGTACAATCGGAATAGGCTCACCCCAATATCTCTGACGAGAGAAAACCCAGTCACGAAGCTTATAATTGACCTTTGAATGTCCAACTTTCTTTTCTGTGAGGAACTCAACGATTTTCTTCTTAGCCTCATCAACAGTAAGTCCATCGAGGATTCCGGAATTAACCATAATTCCTGTTGCACAATCTGTAAATGCTTCTTCCTGAACATTTCCGCCCTTAACAACTTCGATAATTGGAAGGTCAAATTTCTTTGCAAATTCCCAGTCACGAGTATCGTGTGCAGGAACAGCCATAATAGCACCTGTTCCGTAAGAAACAAGAACATAGTCAGAAATGAAAATAGGAATCTGCTTGCCATTTACAGGATTTATAGCCTCAACACCCTGAAGCTTAACACCTGTCTTATCCTTAGCAACCTCTGTACGCTCAAAGTCAGATTTCTTTGAAGCCTCATACTGATAGTTACGAATCTCATCTATGTTTGTGAGCTTATCTGCCCACTTCTCAATAATTGGGTGTTCAGGAGAGATAACCATATATGTTGCACCATAGAGAGTATCCGGACGAGTTGTATATATAGTGAGTGTATCACCCGTAGTTGTAGAGAAATCAACCTCTGCACCTGTTGAACGGCCAATCCAGTTTTTCTGCTGTGCCTTAACTCTATCAGGATAATCAACAAGGTCGAGGTCATTAATAAGTCTTTCTGCATACTCAGTAATCTTGAGCATCCACTGTGACTTAACCTTTCTTACAACCTCGCTATGGCATCTCTCACAAACGCCGCCGACAACTTCTTCATTTGCAAGAACACACTTACAAGAAGTACACCAGTTTACAGCCATTTCTTTCTTATATGCAAGACCATGCTTATAGAGTTGGAGGAAAATCCACTGTGTCCACTTGTAGTAGGACGGATCTGTCGTATTGATCTCACGATCCCAATCGAAAGAATATCCCAAAGAGTGTAACTGCTCCTTAAAACGAGCTACATTATTCTTCGTTACGATCTTAGGGTGAATCTTATTTTTGATCGCATAGTTCTCAGTCGGAAGTCCGAATGCATCCCATCCCATTGGATAGAGTACGTTGTATCCCTGCATTCTTCTCTTTCTAGCTACAATATCAAGTGCTGTGTAAGGTCTCGGATGACCTACGTGAAGTCCCTGTCCTGATGGGTACGGGAACTCAACTAATGCATAATATTTTGGTTTGGTAAAGTCATTGGTTGCTGCGAAAGCTTTCTCATCATCCCAGACTTTCTGCCATTTTTTTTCGACTACCTTATGGTTATAAAGTTCTGCCATGGTATTCCTCCTTCTTTTTTATCAAGCATGATTCATGATTTTGTGGATTTTGTGGTAATAGAACAAAGTTTCCTGTTACATAAAAAATCTCCGTCTCCAAAAAGAGACGAAGATATCTGTTCACTCCGTGGTACCACTCTCATTCGCAGGATGAACGGTTCATCCAAATACGCACTCACATTCTTAACGCGAATCACACGTTCTGACCTACTTGTTTTTTCATTTCAATCAGAAAACTCAGAGGCGAGTTGGGAACTTCCAAATACTGTCTTGCACCATCCGACAGCTCTCTGACACTTTTTCGTTCTTAATACTCCTCGTCAACGTCATATTTTATGCTTTTAACATGATTTATTTTAACATATGAAATTCATTTGTCAATATTTTCAGAGCATATCCCACTTTGAAAAATCTTCGTGATTGTCTTTTGCAAAAATAGCAATTGCAGTCATCAGTAAAATTTTAAAATCCAGAAACAGGGAATAGTTTTCAATATACATCAGATCCCATTTCAGTTTGTCCAGAAAACTTGTGTTATAATTTCCCATCACCTGTGCATATCCGGTCAGTCCGGCTTTTACCTTCGTACGAAGTACAAACTCTGGAATATCCTCGACTGCTTTTGCAATAAATTCCGGTCGTTCCGGTCTTGGACCTACAAAACTCATATCACCTTTTAAAATATTTACAAGCTGTGGCAGCTCATCTAACTTCGTATTCCGAAGGAAACGTCCTACCCGTGTCAGCCGTTTGTCGTGCTTTGTGGCAAGCTGCGGTCCCCTGTTTTTCTCCGCATCCGTGATCATGCTGCGGAACTTGTAAATTTCAAATTTTTTCATGTCTCTGGTACAGCGGACCTGCCGGTAAATCACACTGCCGCCGTCCTCGCACTTAATGCAGATTGCAATAATCAAAAACAATGGAGAAAGAATCACCAGAAACAACACCGAAAAGACGAGGTCAAAGCATCTTTTTACCGCACGCTTGGAAATTTCCATTCCAAAATGGTTACAGAAAAAAACCGGTGAATCGTGATACTGTGTCAATCCTGAACCGCGTATCATAATATCCGATAATTTTGTGTTGCAGTAAACCTGCCTGTCCATATAGTAACAGAACTTGAGCAGTTCATTCCGCTCGTCAGACGGCAGATCTTCCAGAAAAACAGAATCGTGCACCCTTATTTTCTCTTTTGCCGCCTCTAAAGTATCAGTTCTGGTGATCACGCACGCTGTCGTGATCTGAAAATGCTCCATGATTTTCTTATAAATCTGAAAAATACCTGCAAATGTAATACACTGGATCGTACTGAGCAGGATCAGCTTCCACAGAACCAAAAGAATGCCTGCAAAATGCACTGTTTTTGCTCCCACAAACAGATACCAGACTACATTTACAGCGGTCAGCCTTCCCCACAGTTCCATATAAATCTCATAACGCCGGTTATTGTTATTTCCGAGTTTCCGAACCACACACAGATAAAGTAAAAAGAGGTACGCAACAAATACCCAGGGATCAAACCGCATCTGAAACTGATGTTTCAGGAACCAAATATATTCGCATATCCAGCCACCCCACAAAACGGTCTGCATCAGGATATAATTAATCTGTCGTTTCATAATACATTTGCCTCAAATTCAAATTTCTTCTTCAGTGCTTTCAAATAAGCTTTCTTGTTTCCGCTGGCTGCCAGAATCGGTGCGTAGGCATCCCTTCCGCTCACACAGAACAGATATGGATACCCGGAAAAATGTTTCTGGTAATCACGCACAAAATCCAGAATACCACTCTGGATCTCTTTCATTCCCTCCGGATTTGCATCCACCTTTCCGAATAAATACGAAACCTCCCCGCTCGCTTCATCCAGTTCAAATCCAAGGAACTGCGGTGTTGGTGAGGAGAGCAGCAGTTCAAAAAAGATATTGTCATCCGTGTTAGGATCATGTTTTTTCCATAAGTCACGATTGAACGACTGCGCATACAGATATGCTGCGAGTTTTCCATTCTGCAAAAAAATTTCGCTCGCATCGACTTCAAAATTATGCACGGAATTGGTGCCTGCGACTGCCCCTGTAATGCTGCATGGCAGCTTCCACACGTTCTGTACCAGATAGTCCAGCGCTATCGCCCCACTCCCTGCCCAGCCGATATCCACCGCCAGAGCATTCCGGCTGTCGCCCAGTACTTTTTTATAGTATAATTCCGCAGCTTTGGATTCCCTGTCATAAACGGCTGTCACCTCCTGCCAGTTTGCTTCCAGAAAACGTTTTACCTGTCTGACGTTCCCACTTGTCAGATATATTTCATGGGGCAATCGCTGTAACAGACGATCCAGCAGAAATTCCAGCCGCATGGATTTTAAAATCTGCTCTATGGTATAAGTTCCATCCGCTTTATGATACAGATACCGTCTGAAAAAATCATAGCGGTTATAGCGCGCCATCAGTTTTGTTGCCGCAGCTCTCGACCAGTAAACATACTCTGTTTTCTCCTCCGGGAACAGCACAGCATATTTTCGCAAGAATATGATACAGAGAATCACACACAATAAGAAACAAATGAGAAAGGGGAGTTTTTATGAACCGAAAAAGAGAAGCGTATGACCGTTTAGCCGTTGGCGACCGCATTCGAAAAAAAAGAGTCCAGTTAGGATTTTCACAGGACGAGGTTGCAGAGAGAATAGACCGTGCACCGAAATACTGTTCAGACATCGAGCGTGGCACCTGTGGAATGTCCACAGAAACAATGCTTGCGATTTCTGAGTGTCTCGACATGAGCCTTGATTATATGATGTTCGGGGAACAGACAGACGAAGAGGCAAGACGGCAGGAAAATGATGAACTTGCAGTGATCCATATTCTCTCAGGCTGTTCAAAGCAACAGCGTGATTATGCGATCCGGCTTTTGAAATTATATATTGCATCTATGCAGATTTCGTAGAATCCGTTATAATGAACCATGTGCCCGGTAATATCAGGCAGATTTTTATGGATAATCGCAGCATATACAGACTCATCCACAGCATTGCAATTATCCAGATTATTCAGAATAAAAAGAGGTACACAAAATGGCTCTTGATGGATTTGTGATTTCCAATATCGTATATGAATTAAACCAGACAATTTTAAATGCAAAGATCAGCAAGATTGCGCAGCCGGAAAACGACGAACTGCTCTTCACCTGTAAAGGAAGTAACGGACAGTTCCGCCTTGCCATGTCCGCAAGCGCATCCCTGCCATTTCTATATCTGACCGGTCAGAATAAACCAAGCCCTATGACTGCACCAAACTTCTGCATGGTACTGCGCAAGCATATTGCCAATGGCAGGATCGTAAAGATTTACCAGCCGCATATGGAGCGTATCATTCACTTTGATATTGAACATCTGGATGAAATGGGCGATCTCTGCCAAAAAACCCTGATTGTAGAGCTGATGGGAAAACATAGTAATATCATTTTCTGTAACAGTGACGGAAAAATTATTGACAGTATCAAACATATCTCATCGATGATGAGTTCCCTGCGTGAAGTACTTCCGGGACGCGACTACTGCATTCCTGCCACACAGGATGACCGTTTAAACCCGCTCGAAGTTACGGAAGAAGCCTTTATGGATATGGTTATGAAGAAACCGACCTCCATTGCAAAGGCTCTCTACTCTTCTTTTACAGGCTTAAGTCCCCTGCTTGCCTCCGAAATATGCCACCGCAGTTCCATTGACGGAGATATGCCGGTCGACTCGCTCGATGATGATGGCAAAAAGCATTTATTTAACAATCTCACATGGATTGCAGAGGATGTTAAAAATCATACCTACAAACCGAACATCATTTTTAAGGGAAAAGAACCGATTGATTTTTCCTGCGTTGAACTCACACAGTTTTCGGATTACGAAGCAAAGAATTTCGATTCCATCTCACAGGTTTTGGAGGAATATTATGCTTCCAAAAATGTGTATACAAGAATCCGGCAGAAATCCGTTGATTTGAGAAAGATCGTTTCCACTGCCCTAGACCGCAACCGCAAGAAATACCAGTTGCAGGAAAAGCAGTTGAAGGACACGGAAAAGCGGGACAAATACAAGGTATACGGCGAGTTGATCCACACCTACGGCTATGGTTTAGAGGAAGGTGCAAAGAAGTTAGAGGCACTGAACTATTACACCAACGAGATGATCACCATTCCGCTCGACTCTCAGTTAGACGCCAAGGGAAACGCGCAGAAATATTTTGACAGATACAACAAATTAAAGCGTACTTATGAGGCACTCACCAAGCTGACGGAGGAGACAAAGACGGAGATCGAACATCTCGAAAGTATCTCCACGGCTTTAGACATTGCCCTGACGGAAGATGATCTCGTACAGATCAAAGAGGAGCTGATCGAATTTGGCTATATCAAGCGCAAAAAGACGGATAAAAAAGCCAAAATCAAGAGCAAGCCGTTCCACTACCGCTCCTCCGACGGCTATGATATTTATGTTGGGAAAAATAATTACCAGAACGATGAACTCACTTTCAAGTTTGCAACCGGAAATGACTGGTGGTTCCATGCAAAAGGAATGCCGGGTTCCCACGTCATCGTAAAATCCAACAATGAAGAATTGCCGGACCGCGTTTTCGAGGAAGCCGGAATGCTTGCCGGATATTTCTCCAAAGGACGTGAAGATGAAAAAGTGGAGATTGATTATCTACAGAAAAAAAATGTCAAGAAACCAAACGGGGCCGCGCCGGGATTTGTCGTGTACTACACAAACTACTCCCTAACTATCCATCCGGATATTTCAGGGCTGACGCTGGTTTCGGATTAAAAAATCGCAGGGGTACAACCCCTACGATTTTTTTATTTCCAGAATACCTTTCCTCCGAAATCTTCTGCCATTTTGATACATCCCTTGTAAGAAGCGAGATCATGATACTCATCCGGATTGTGTGCGTCTACACCTACAATAAATTCATTTCCGTTTTCCACACCAAGTTTCACAAACCTGCGATCTGGATAATTGCACAACTCCCGGAAACCATTCACATTAATTTCAATTGGAATCTGCTCGTCTTTTAATCTGTCTGCAAGCTTTTTCATGTACTTTGTATACAATGCTTCATCTCCGGTGAAGTTTACGATATCCGGGTGTGCCACCATATTAAAATATCCGGTATCCAGTGCATTTGTCAGCAGATCTACATAGCTTTTCAGATGCATTTCATCCGTCCAGTTTTGCCTTACACTGATAAAACTTTCATTTTCATAGAAAAAATGCTGTGCCAAAAGCAGATAATCCATTGGATACTGTCTGATTTCTTCAATTGTCGGCTCGAAGATCCCCGGAAAATATTCCATCTCCAATGCCCGAAAAATCGTGATATCCTCCCGATATTCTTTTTTCAAGGCCTCAATGGTTTTTACGTAGTCCTCCAACTGGGACATTGTCATGCGGATTCTTGAGACATATCCATTTTTGAATAAATAAGGGGAATGGTCGGAAAAGCCGATCACCTCAAAGCCTTCCTTAATTGCCTCCTCGACATATTCCCGCTCTTCTCCCACTGCATGCTGACAGCGCACTGTGTGCGAATGAAAATTGCATTTTCTGTCTTTATAATCATTCATGTCAAAATCAAAATAACGTTTCATTCTACTCTACTTCCTTCATACTGATTTGTCGAATGAGCAGTTTTGCAGTGACAGTGTTCAAAATGGCGTGCTATTTTTTCAGGCGAAGCATCTCTGTATAGGCAATCAAAAATGGTCCGACACCTTTGGCATCGTCCTTGACAACCGGCTCCGACATATAATAATCATAAGTACCCGGCCGTCTGTTTGCGCCGCCTAAGCCTGCCACGAGACAGATTCCGCCCAGATGGAGGTTTCCATTTTCATCCGTGGAAAGATAGTTATCACAGATTCCATGAAAAGCCTTCTCACCGTATGCGCGATAGCTTTCCGACAAAAATCCAAGACGGACACCTTTTAAAAGTGCATATGCCATAATAGAGCTTCCACTTGTTTCGAGATAGTTTTTGTCCATGCCGCCGAAATTCACGACCTGATACCACATACCGCTCTCATCCTGATATTTTAACATAGCATCCATGAGTTCGACAAATATTTGTTTTAATTTTTCGTAAGATTCTCCTGCAGCCGATGCGTCTGCTTTGTCTAGTGTATCAAGCAGTGCCATGGAAAACCAGCCCAGTGCGCGCAGCCAGAAGTTCTGGCTCAACCCGGTGACTTTATCGCACCAGAACATTGCTCTGGATGAATCATACGCATGATAGTATAATCCGGTCTTTGGATCCCTCATATTTTTTTCAACATTAAAAAATTGCTGGAAAATATCGTCATAATTTTTTTTATCATGAAAACGGGTCTCATATTCCATATAAAACGGCTGACACATATACAGCCCGTCCAGCCAGACCTGATCCGGATAGATATTTTTGTGCCAGAAGTTCCCCTCTTTCGTGCGCGGCATCTGTGCAACCTGACTGTAAACAAGATCAATTGCTTTTCTGTATTTTTCTTTTCCTGTCAGGTCAAAAAGCTCAAACAGTGTTTTTCCCGCATTCACATTATCAATATTTAGTTCATCGACATCGTACCCCTCAATTGTCCCATCTGCATTCACTTTGCAGTCAATAAAATCGTCTGCAAATTTCAGATACTTATCCTCTTTCGTGATCGCATACATTTCCAGAATCGCTTTGATCATACATCCATCAATGTAATTCCATGTGGATTTTAACCCCTGCATGATTTTTTCGATGTTCCAGATGGGACGATCCGGTGTACTTTTTTCCATTAGTTCCTCAATATACTTTTCGATTTGATCCATAGTTCTTCTCCTTTTTTAACCTTCTATATCTAGGCGTTTGCGAAACTCATCTACTCTTCTTTC
>ERZ791579.1724-NODE-1724-length-11221-cov-2.743149_pt1 | contig 11221 bp, 13 predicted proteins | sample MGYA00509968_ERZ791579 | MGnify/ENA primary metagenome ERZ791579 (study PRJEB30046, sample SAMN00791924) | human gut metagenome | study: EMG produced TPA metagenomics assembly of the A metagenome-wide association study of gut microbiota in type 2... | reverse complement strand
CGTATAATAGGGGTATTCTATATAATATTTTATTTCATTTGCGTGAACCGCTTTCCGGATTCCGAACGGCAGGCGTTTCAGTTATCTACGGAAGGGTCAGGAGGCATATATGGGAAATTTGGATAAAATAAAAAAGCTGGATCAGGAAATTGAAGCGCCGGCGGATTTTACGAGTCCGGAGGTACTGTATAATGAGTTGATTGCCGCCATTCGCAAGTACCATCCGTCGGATGACATCAGCATGATTGAGAAAGCGTACCAGATCGCGTATGACGCACACAAGGACCAGAGGCGTAAATCAGGTGAACCGTATATCATTCATCCGCTCTGTGTGGCGATCATTCTGGCGGATCTGGAGCTGGATAAAGAGACTCTGGTGGCAGGTATCCTGCACGATGTCGTGGAAGATACGGTCATGACAGAGGAGGAGATCACGGCGATCTTTGGCGAGGAGGTAGCACTTTTAGTAGACGGCGTTACCAAGCTGACCCAGATCTCGTGGACGATCGATAAAGTAGAGATTCAGGCGGAAAACCTGCGTAAGATGTTCTTAGCGATGGCGAAGGACATCCGGGTTATCCTGATTAAGCTGGCAGACCGTCTGCACAATATGCGGACGCTTCAATATATGAAGCCGGAAAAACAGAAAGAAAAGGCGCGTGAAACGATGGATATCTACGCGCCTATTGCTGATCGTCTCGGTATTTCCAAGATCAAGACCGAGCTGGATGATTTGTCTCTCAAATATCTCCAGCCGGAGGTTTACAAAGAATTGTCCGAAAAACTGGCGCTCCGTAAGGACACCAGGGAGGCGTTTATCCATAAGATTATGGATGAAGTCAAGAAACATATGGACGATGCGGGCATCGAAGCCAAGGTAGACGGCCGTGTGAAACATTTCTTCAGCATCGACAAGAAGATGGTAAATCAGGATAAGACGATCGACCAGATTTATGATCTGTTTGCCATCCGCATCATCGTGGATTCCGTCAAGGACTGTTATGCAGCACTGGGTGTGATCCATGAGATGTATACGCCGATTCCGGGGCGCTTTAAAGATTATATTGCTATGCCAAAGCCGAATATGTATCAGTCGCTGCACAATACGCTGATTGGCCCGCATGGGCAGGTGTTTGAGGTGCAGATTCGTACTTATGAGATGCACAGAACTGCTGAGTATGGTATTGCGGCACACTGGAAATATAAAGAAGGTAAGAGCGGTGCACCTTCCAATGAAGAGGCAAAGCTTAGCTGGCTTCGCCAGATGCTTGAATGGCAGACAGAGATGTCTGATAACAAAGAATTTCTTTCTTCTATTAAGAGTGATTTGAATCTTTTTTCAGATAATATATATTGTTTTACACCTACAGGTGATGTCAAGAATCTTCCTGCCGGTTCATGTCCTGTTGATTTTGCATACAGCATTCACAGTGCAGTCGGCAATAAGATGGTAGGTGCAAGAGTCAACGGCAAACTTGTAACCATAGATTATGAATTAAAAAGCGGTGACAGAGTTGAGATTATCACATCGCAGAATTCAAAAGGACCGAGCCGTGACTGGCTTAATATTGTCAAGAGCACGCAGGCAAGAAACAAGATTAATCAATGGTTTAAGCAGGAGTTAAAAGAAGATAATATTTTAAAGGGCAAGGAACTTATAACTAATTACTGTAAGACAAAAGGTATTGTTCTTTCTGATATTATGAAACCTGAAAATCAGGAAAAGACGCTTAACAAGTATGGCTTTAAAGACTGGAATTCACTTCTGGCATCTGTCGGACATGGCGGATTAAAGGAAGGTCAGGTTGTCAATAAGCTTGTTGAGGAAAATGAAAAACGCAAGAAAGCCGAAGTTACTGATAATGATGTACTGGAAGGCATTGTACAGCAGGAAGCAAAGAATAAAGATAAATATAAAAAAGAACACAATCTGCTGAAGATTGTGAAATTCGGCTTCGCTGACATTTCCATTTAATGCTTTCCATGCAGTGCAGCGATCTGTAACCAGCAAAAAATCGGACAGCATTTCCATAAAGATGACAGCGAAAAATGCCAGAGAAAAAAACACATACCGCTCCATTGGCTTGCTGTCAAAGTATCTCGGAGTGTTGCCGGTTTCAAGGACTGTACCGCAATGACATAAAATACGGTATTTTGTTCCCAGTTGTTCTCCTTAATCTGCTGGAACCTATACACTGTTATTCCCATCATGTCTAAAAGCGAATTGATTTTGCGATTTCTAATGCTTGACTTTCCGACACAGAACTTGATTCAAGTTCAATTGCAACAAAGCATTCTTTCTCGTTATCATAAGCGAGAATCCCCAAATTGTTCACGGGTTCTGAACTTGCACCATCTTGAAAAATCACCGTTGTAAGTGCAGTCGTTCCTTGTTCCGTGCTTTGTATCACATCGTATTTATTATCAGTGTCAAACCTGTAAACCGACCCTAGCCGAAGTGCAGAGTAAACAATCTGCACGGAATCTCTATCACCTTCATATGGTTCATAGGTGCTGTATCCAACCGCGCCAACCAACACATGATTTTTATCATAAATATCATATACTGGATAAGACGGATTCAGGCTTGCAAGAACAAGCGGTTTATTATCAGCACGTTGCGTTTGTTCTCTCTTTTGAATTTTCCACCCTTGCGGAAGTTCGATTGAAATAACACTGCTCGCTTGTCCTGATTCTTCAGGTTGAAATTCAATTTGCCGATTTGGTTTCTCCTTGTTTTCAGCTTGTTCTCCTAAAATATCTGACGCGATTTGTCCATATTCTTTATCAGTGGTGATGGATTCCAGATACTGATAAATCGTATTTCTTTCTTCATCCGACCCACTATAGGGAAGCTCTGTTTTTATGCCGGATAAAACAAGCTGCTGAAAGTCTTTATCATTCATCAGTTTGTCATATTTCAACACATACAGTGTGTCTTGAGGGAATTTGATAAGGCGATTTGTCAACACCGAAAAGCAATCTTCTGTATACCCACCATCCGATTCTTTAAGCTTTTGCAGTACTTGGCTTGTGCTGGCATTTTCAAGATTAGATAAAAATTCCTGCTCGCTTGTCACCGATGTCGATATAGGAGAGTTCATAGAAGTTGAAGAGGATACTTTTGTTGAGCAAGCTGACAATCCTATGATTGTCGCAACCGAAATTGCAATGAAGCTCCTTTTCATATAGAACATACACCTCCCGTTTGTTTCCATCAGAAGCTTTTACTTAGACAACGCAGCAACCAACACATTTGTTGCAGGATTTTCCAAATTTGTTTACTTAAACAAAAATCCATCCTCACATTTGTGCTCATCTACAAATATCTAGGCATTTTGCTGTTAACAAATACTTTCTGCAACCTTCATCAACTCATCCAATGAACCATCGCCCATAATTGTGCAGGAAACACCAGCATCCTCCCAAATCAAAATATAACAGGTGACCTGCCCCGGAATCTCACTTGTTCCAAGTGTTGCTTCCTTATCTCCAATCTTTACAGTTGTATAAACGGTATGTTCATTATCGAATGTTTCAATCTGTCCGTATGCGGTTATAATTGAACAATCCACAAAATAGATTTCTCCGGCAGCATTAACATACGCATGAGAGAATGTTTCCTTTTTATCATAGCCTTGCGTATAGTCACGCCAAAATCCGACTTGTACATAATGTTCACTATACGCATCGGGAAGCTGTTCTAATGGTTCTCCTTCAACTTTATAAGTGACTTGCATCTCAATCGGCAAGAACTTCTGAATCATCGTGTAGACTGCCGTGCGGAAGTCTGCGCTTACTGCAAGCGCGCCGAGAGTTAAAATTACCAGCGTCATGGCTGCAACAAGCACTCGTTTCAGCACAGGGCGGCGTTTATGCAACGCCGCTTGCAGGCGGGCATCCCATCGGGACGTGTCCGGGTAGCGTTCTTTAAGCTGCGCCGGAGTTGGTAGCTCGTCCAGTTCTTTTTGTGCATCTGCACGGAGTGCCATCATCAAAGCTGCATCAAAAGAGATCTCTGTCCGGTCACTCACGGCTGTTCAGCTCCTTCCACAATAGTTTTCTTCCACGGAAAAGCCGCATCCGAACCACTTCATCCGTCAGTCCAAGCGATTCGGCAATCTCCCGGTTGGTATAGCCCATTGCCAAAAGACGTAGTGGGTCACGATACATTGGTTTCATCTGTGCAATTAATTCTGTCAGGTGTTGGATGTTATCGGTGCTGACTACTGCATCGTCCGGCACCGGGGCGTTATCTGGTGCGTCCGGTACTTCTTCCAGCGGTTCTTCTCGCTGCTTGCGAAGCATATCGTATGCACGGCTTCTACTACAACTAACGAGATAAGCGGCAAATTTGTGACAGTTTTCTCGATGAATTTTAGAAAAATTTTTGGCAACGTACAAAAACACCTCTTGCAGCACATCTTCTGCCAGATATGAATCGCCCATAATTTTGTAAGCGGTATGATAGACCAGCCGCTTGTAAGTATTATATACATCTATAAACTGTTCTTCATTGCTTTGATCGTCATCTTCGCCAGCTCTATGACACCGGCGTGGACGCCGAGTACGGAGATCACCTTATCACGCTTTCCACCTGTGAATACACCTACACCAATGGGCGCTTCGTGGTAGTTGCCAAGAAGGTTTAATCCTGTTCTTTGAGGAAGGAGGCGATAGCTATGAGCAGGATTAAGACGAGAGAAAGCGTGAAGGATATCAAGGTCATTGATAAAGCGGCTGTTGCCTCCGAGCGTATGAAGACGGCGTTGGTCAGGACAAAGGATCAGTTTGAAAATCTGATGGACGATGGCCAGGTCACGCCGTCTGAATATGCGGAGGATAAGATCCGCTATGCTGCGGAAGATGTTGCAGATCGTGTCGGTCATGATGTGTCAGCCGAGACGAAAAAGGCTGTCAATAAAGGCAAAGAGGCATATCGGAAACATCGTGAGGAAAAGCGGATTGAAAAGAATGAGGAACGGGTCAACCGCTACGAAGAGCGCTTACACAGGGAGGAACAAGCCCGATCTGAGATAAATTCTTCTCAGGAGACCCATTCACATCAGACAACTGCACAAAATAAGAACACTGTTCGACAGAGGAAGAGTGCCCACCAACAGAGTACCGTCAGAGAAACAGCGTCTACAGGTGGTGAAGTCCGAAAGAATGCTGTACGCGGAAAGCGAAATCAGACCATCAAAACAGCGGAGCGGACGGAACACACGATTAAGCAGTCCGCCCGTTCTGCTGGAAAGAAGACTGTGAAGACCGGTGCAAAAGGCACGGTTAAGTCTTCAGAAAAGGCAATTAAGACAGCGGAAAAGACCTCCAAAGCGGCCATTAAAACGGCTGAGAGAACGGCCAAGGCAACGCAAAAAGCAGCCCAGGCGACCGCTAAGGCCGCACAGAAGGCTGCTGAAATGGCAAGGCAGGCTGCGATTGCGGCATACAAAGCGGCAGTAGCGGCCGCGAAAGCAATCGCCGCAGCCATCAAAGCGATTGCTGCTGCGATCAAGGAATTGATTGCAGCCATTGCAGCCGGTGGCTGGGTGGCAGTCGTAGTGATTATCGTTATCTGCTTGATCGGCCTTATCGTGGCATCCTGCTTCGGAATCTTCTTCTCTTCGGAAGATACTGGCTCTACGCAGACCATGCAGCAGGTCGTCCAGGAGATCAATCTGGACTATCAGAATAAGCTTGACGATATCAAGAACTCCAACACCTACGACGAACTTGAAATGTCAGGCTCCCGTGCAGTCTGGCCGGAGGTCCTTTCCATCTACGCTGTAAAGACCACCAACGACCCGGATAATCCGCAGGAGGTGGCATCTATGACCGACGAAAAGAAACAGCTTCTGAAAGATATCTTTTGGGAAATGAATGAGATTTCTTATGAAACCGAGGAAAAGACAGAAACGGTCATAGTTGAAACAGATGATGGAGAAGGCAACATCGTAGAAGAGGAAGTCGAAGAAACAACGGTATATCTGTATATCACTGTAAGTCATAAGACCGTAGAAGAAATGATGGCTCAGTACGGCTTCACCGAGGATCAAAAAGCCCAGGTTGCCGAGCTGCTCTCACAAGACAGCAGCATGTGGGCATCTGTTCTCTACGGCATCTACGGAGCTGACGATCAGATTGTTGCGGTTGCGCTGTCTCAGCTTGGCAATGTGGGAGGCGAGCCCTACTGGAGCTGGTACGGTTTCGGATCTCGGGTTGAGTGGTGCGCCTGCTTTGTCTCTTGGTGTGCCGATCAGTGCGGTTATATCGAGACTGGCGTCATTCCCAAATATGCAGGCTGTGTCAACGGTGTCAACTGGTTCAAGGATCGAGGCCAGTGGGCAGATAATGATATCGAACCGGCACCCGGTATGATTATCTTCTTCGATTGGGATAACAAGGGCAGCTCCGGCCCGCAGGACGGCGAATCCGATCATACTGGCATCGTTGAGCGGGTTGAGGACGGCATTGTCTACACGGTCGAAGGAAACTCTGGTGATAGCTGCCGAGAAAACCATTATGCTGTAGGCTACTATGAAATCCTGGGATACGGGATTCCTGCCTATTAACAGCAAATGCCACCCAGTGGGGTGGCACTTACATATGAATGTCCTTGTATTTGTCTAATTCGAGGATTATTCGGTAGATCTGCTCTTGTTCAGATTTGTTTTTTGTCAGCAGAAGCTCATAGCATTTTGCGGGGATATCTGTGCTGTCATCCGGTGTGCTTCCAATCTTATCAAAGAGCTTGGAGAGAGGAACCTCTATTGCGGCAGCAATCTTTTCAATGCTTTCCAACGTAGCATTTTTCTCGCCGCGCTCGACCTGTCCAATATATGTTGGATGGCAACCGGAAAGCTCAGCTACCTTTTCCTGACTGAATCCTAACTGAAGTCTGTAACTTCTTATTCGTTGACCAACTGTCTTTGCTATCTCACTCATTTTAGGCACCTCATTGTGTTCTGAATATAGTCTATAAATATTGGAACTGTTTTTCCACAGACCATTGATATTGTTTGCTCTGCGGTGTATACTATAAGTATTATAATTGCGGAAAGTAGTGCCTTTAAGCACTGGCTGAGGGCTGAACGATGAAAAATCAAACTTGTTGCTTTACAGGTCATAGAAAAATACCGTTGGATCAACTGGAGAGCGTGACCCAACGGCTGAGGGATGCTGTTATTGCAAGTATTAAGGACGGCTATCTGTATTTCGGTGCTGGCGGAGCTTTGGGATTTGATACTCTTGCTGCGCAGACAGTATTGGACCTGAAAAAAGACTATCCCCAAATTAAGCTTATTCTTGTCTTACCCTGTAAAACGCAAGCCAGAGGCTGGAAGCAAGAAGATATTGAAGAATACAACCGGATTATGAAGGCTGCTGACAAAGTAGTATATACATCACAAGATTACTATAACGGGTGTATGCACAAACGAAACCGTCACCTTGTAGATAATAGCAGCAGATGTATTTGTTTTCTTACCGAGAAAACAGGCGGCACATTTTATACTGTCAATTATGCCTCTGAGCATGGGCTAATGATAATCAACACTGCTAAATAGCTATCGCAATATGGGCCCATAACTCCTTCTCACATGCGCAACTACACTATCAACGAGAAATGGTGCAACCATTTTGCCGCACCTTTTCTTTGCATAATGCGAATATCAGCCAAATCCATTGAAAAAAGAGATGAAGTGTGGTATAATATATTATGCGTTTTTGTAACCACGAGTCGGTGGCCCTAATCCATGCTATATGGAGGTATCACATGAAGGTTCGTTACGATAAGCTGTGGCGTCTAATGAAAGACAACAAAATGAAGAAGAGTGAGCTTGCGAAAGCAGCTGAGATTAGTTCCTATGCTATGACCAAGTTGAATCGTGATCTTCCGGTCAGTATGGAAGTTATGATGAATCTTTGCAAGGTCTTTCACTGTGATATTGGGGACCTCATGGAAGTAATCGAAGAAGACTAAAATTGACTAAGGAATGAGTGGAGAAATGCGAAACTTAGAAAAACTGTTTTCCAAACCGCTTCCTTCGACGCGTGGAGGATCGTTCTACAATACCTTCCCCTATCCTACAAAGATATCTCCAGAGGCAATTGCTGTCTATATTGCTTCTGCAACGAACCCCGACGATACTGTCCTCGACGCTTTTGCAGGAAGTGGGAGCACTGGAATTGCGGCTCTTCTCGCTGAGCATCCAACAGAAAAAATGCAAGAAACAGCCAATGCATTAGGAGTAGAGCCCATTTGGGGAAAAAGGAATGCAATCCTATATGAAATTGGTACATATGCCGCATTTGCTACAAAGACCATCAGCTTGTTCAGAAGTTCTATGCTGAATAGACAAGGAAGATTCATATGGACATAAAAGCAAAACTTCGCCCTTTCTATGTGGCTAAGATGCTCTATGAGCAGACAGATGAGGACCATTATCTGACGATAGCTCAGATCATGGAGCAGCTCGAAAAAGACTATGGTATTTCAACCTCTCGCGGAACTGTGGGTGATGACATAAAAGCACTCCAGGAGCTCGGAGTTGAAATTGAGGTTGTCCCTTCGACGCAAAAGCGTTTCTCGCTCATTGGCCGGAGATTCGATCTGCCTGAGCTCAAGACATTGATTGACGCTGTAGAGTCTGCAAGATTCATACCTAAGAAGAAGAGCGCCGCCCTGGTTGAAAAGCTCGGTTCTCTCACAAGCCAGCATAATACGGAGAAGCTTGTTCGCAATGTTGATGTAGAGAATCGCCTCAAAGCCGACAACGAGAAGGTCTACTACATCATGGAGGCGTTGAACGACGCGATCAATGCCAGCAAGAAAGTGTCGTTCCAGTATTTCACCTACAATGTCCGAAAGGAGCAGAAGCTGAAATACGATGGCTACACCTATGTGTTTAGTCCGTATAAGCTGATTTGGAATGGCGATTATTATTATGTGGTTGGCTTCTCTGAAAAGCACAAAGGGATCGGCAGTTTCCGCGTAGATCGCATTGCCAGATGTCCCAAAATCCTTGATGAAGACGCTGTGCAGCCTCCGAAGAACTTTGACCTGAATGTCTACCTGAACTCAATGTTCCGGATGTACAACGGCCAGAGAAAGCAGATCGAATTGGTGTGCAGCAACGATGTCATGGATGCAATTATAGATAAGTTCGGCAAAGATGTTCATGTGCTGGCCAATGATATGAAATCCTTCCGCGCCGTAATCGAAACCTCTGTTGGCAGCGTCTTTTATAGCTGGATATTTGGGTTTGGAGGAAGAGTTGCAATTAAGTCTCCCGAAGATGTTAAAGCCGAGTATGCCGAAATGGTACGGACTGCTGCGGAGGCACTTTCTGAGTAAGCCAAACGAACACCGCAATTTGGAGGATATCAATGCTTGATAATAAAGGATTCGACTTGTGGGCAGACGGATACGACAAAACTGTAGGCGTATCTGAGGAAGGAAACACCTATCCTTTTGCCGGATATAAAAATGTGCTGGGAACCATCTATAAGACCATTATGGAGAAAAAGAACGCTATTGTCCTGGACATTGGCTTCGGCACCGGAACGCTCACAACGAAGCTGTACGAAAACGGCTGTAACATCTACGGCCAGGACTTTTCAGCGCGGATGATTGAGCTGGCTTCCGAAAAGATGCCCAACGCTCATCTATATCAGGGCGATTTCACACAGGGATTGGTGGAGCCACTCTTGGCACAGCGCTATGACTTCATCGTAGCGACCTACTCCTTGCATCATCTGCCTGATGAACAGAAGGTCTCCTTCCTGCGCGTTTTGCAGGATCATCTGAACCCCGGCGGACAGATTCTGATCGGTGATGTCGCCTTTGAAAATCGAAGCCAGTTGGAACAGTGCCGGAAGGACGTGGGTGACGAATGGGATGATGATGAAATCTACTTTGTCGTAGACGAGCTCAAAGGAGAATTCCCGGAGCTCGGTTTTAAGCGGATCTCTCACTGCTCCGGTGTTCTGTCCATCCCTGCAAGGATTTGATAAAAGCTAAAAGGAGAACCTCCTGCTGACAGTTCGGGATTTGATGGAGGATAGATGATGAAAATAGAATCTGATAACATTATTCTTCGCGATATGATTGAGTCCGACATTGAGGACTATGTGCGTTGGTTCACGCTGGAACGTGAATGGGAAAACTGGGATGCTCCCTGGGAAAAAGAGAATACTTGCAAAGAAACCGAGCGTAAAAGATGGATGGAATACTATGAATCTGTGAAAGATCGTCCGGATGATGCACATCGGTGGAAGTTTGAAATCGAATGGAACGGCAGACACATTGGCTGGGTCAGTTCCTACTGCATTGACGAAAACTACAAATGGGGTGGAAAAACCGAGGACTGTCAAACTGTTTATCATGCCGTTGGAATTGATATTTGTGAACCGGATGTGTGGGGTAACGGCATCGGAACAAACATTCTCCGTACCTTTATGAACTATTGTTTTGAGAGCGGTATGAACGAGCTTTACACACAAACTTGGTCGGGCAATGCCCGTATGCTCCGCTGTGCCGAAAAGCTCGGTTTTGTAGAATGCGACAGAGACGTCGGCGCGCTGGAGATTGATGGGCAGAAATATGATGGGCTGACTTTCAAGACAAATAAATGATTACGCACAGATCATTTCGTAGTTTGTGAGGATAAATCGATGAGCAGAACAGAAAATGTTGAACTGACAGTTTTATGCCTGATCGAAGACGGCGACAAAATACTGCTTCAAAACAGAGTCAAGAACGACTGGCGAGGATACGCACTGCCGGGCGGGCATGTGGAACCCGGAGAATTTTTTGTGGATGCGGTGATCCGCGAGATGAAGGAAGAAACCGGCCTAAAGATCCTTGATCCGAGATTGGTTGGAGTCAAACAATTTCCCTTAGAGAATGGAAGGTATGTTGTCCTGTTGTTTAAGGCAACACAGTGGTCGGGTGATCTTATCTCATCAGAGGAAGGCCAAATGGAATGGATCAAGTACAGTGATCTTTCCATGGTAAAAACCGTGGATGATTTTGACGATCTTCTGAAAGTAATGAACACGCCGGAGCTGACAGAGTTTCAGTATTTGGTCTCGGGAGATGAATGGACTGTATCAATCAGATAAATCGGAATTTATATATAAAGGAGAATATTGATGAAACTGTTTTTATGTTCGCACTTTTCAAGTGTAGGAAGTCTGATAAAGGAAGAAATTGAAA
>ERZ791579.1716-NODE-1716-length-11267-cov-2.843560_pt1 | contig 11267 bp, 7 predicted proteins | sample MGYA00509968_ERZ791579 | MGnify/ENA primary metagenome ERZ791579 (study PRJEB30046, sample SAMN00791924) | human gut metagenome | study: EMG produced TPA metagenomics assembly of the A metagenome-wide association study of gut microbiota in type 2... | reverse complement strand
AATCCTCTGCTCCTGCATGGGCAGTCGCATTTTGCTTCGCAAAACAAGGAGGATTAATATGGACGAGAGATTAGTTCAGTTCGATGAGAAAATGCAGAAAACAATGAACAATTTATCAGAGGAATTTGGAAGTATCCGTGCCGGACGTGCCAATCCACATGTTCTTGATAAATTGAGAGTTGATTATTACGGAACACCAACACCTATCCAGCAGGTGGCAAACGTAAATGTTCCGGAACCTAGAATGATTCAGATTCAGCCATGGGAAGCTTCTATGGTAAAAGAGATTGAGAAAGTGATCATGACATCTGATCTTGGAATCAATCCTACCAATGATGGAAAGACAATCCGTCTTTTATTCCCAGAACTGACAGAGGAAAGACGTAAAGATCTTGCAAAAGACGTAAAGAAGAAAGGTGAGAGTGCAAAAGTAGCCATTCGTAATATTCGTCGTGATGCAAATGATTCCTTCAAGAAACTTGCAAAAGAGGATGTTTCAGAAGATGAAATCAAAGCATTGGAAGAAAATGCTCAGAAGATGACAGATAAATATATTGCAGCTGTCGATGAAGCAGTAGAAGTTAAAACAAAAGAAATTTTAACTGTATAAATAAATTGACAGAATAAAAGAAAGAGTGGGGGCATGAGAAAATCGTGTCCTCATTTTCGTAACTTATAAAAGAACAATATTTTGCAATGACAGCGGAACAAAAAAAATTACAAGGTTTTGTGCCGTTTGACTGGAACAGAAAGGATATACAAAGAGCATGAAGATTCCACAACATGTAGCAATTATATTAGATGGAAATGGAAGATGGGCAAAAAGCAAAGGAATGCCAAGAAATTACGGACATACGGTCGGGGCTAAGAATGTGGAGACAGTCTGTCAGGCAGCCCATGATATGGGAATTAAATATCTGACCTTATATGCTTTTTCTACCGAGAACTGGAACCGACCGGATAACGAAGTAAATGCATTGATGAAATTACTGGAATCTTATCTGAAAAACTGTATTAAAACTGCGGATAAGAATAATATGCGTGTCCGGGTGATCGGAGATACCACAAAACTCAGTGAGAAGTTTCAAAATCAGATCAAAGAATTGGAGTCTGCATCTGCACACAATGATGGTTTGAATCTGCAGATTGCGATCAATTATGGAAGCCGGGATGAGATGCTCCGGGGCATGCGGAAAATGTATGCTGATCTCCGTGACGGCAAATTGCAGGAAAACGAGATTGATGAGACACATTTTGAAGCTTATCTGGATACGAAAGATATTCCAGATCCGGATCTGTTGATCCGCACCAGTGGGGAACAGCGCTTATCGAATTATCTCTTATGGCAGCTGGCTTACAGTGAATTTTATTTTACGGAAGTTCCATGGCCGGACTTCCATAAAGAAGAATTAGAAAAGGCAGTTGAAGCATATAATAAACGTGACCGCAGGTTTGGCGCACTCTCAGAGGAGGATGGAGAAATATAATGTTTAAGACAAGATTATTAAGTGGAATCGTGTTAGTGATCGCAGCACTGGTTCTGATCATTACAGGCGGAGATGTTCTGCTGATCTCAACACTGATTATTTCCTATATTGGTATGTTTGAATTATATCGCATTTTTCACATTGAAAAAGAGGCGGTTGGAATCATTGGTTATCTGGCAGCGACCGTGTATTATTGTAATCTGAAATTTGCATTTTTGCCGGATACAATGGTGTTTGTATTAGGTGTTTTGATTCTTATGATGTTCGCATATGTATTTACATATCCGAAGTATAAGACGGAACAGGTACTTGCAGCATTTTTTGGCGTGTTCTATGTTGCTGTGATGCTGTCGTATGTGTATCAGACACGTATGATTGAGGCAGGTGCCTACATTGTATGGCTTGTTTTTTTGTGTTCCTGGGGATGCGACACCTGTGCATACTGTGTAGGAATGTTGATTGGAAAACATAAAATGTCACCGAAATTAAGCCCTAAGAAATCAGTGGAGGGCGCTGTCGGCGGCGTCGCAGGCGCAGCGCTTCTCACGGTTATTTATGGTATGATCTTTAAAAATGCCATGCAGATCGATCAGACACATGTCTGGATCATGGCAGGAATCAGTGCGGTTGGAGCGTTGATCTCTATGGTTGGGGATCTGACTGCATCTGCCATCAAGCGGAATTACGAGATCAAAGATTACGGAAAACTGATCCCGGGACATGGTGGCATTTTAGACCGTTTTGACAGTGTGATCTTTACTGCACCGATCATTTATTTCCTTGCAGTGAACTTTATTAAATTATAAGATAAGGAAATTATAAAACATGAAAAAAATTGCAATTTTAGGTTCTACCGGTTCTATCGGTACACAGACACTCGATATTGTAAGAGAGCAGGGGGATATTCAGGTAGTGGCAATGGCTGCCGGAAGTAATATCAGTTTGTTAGAAGCACAGATGAGAGAGTTCAAGCCATCACTTGTCAGTGTATGGGATGAAAAAAAGGCGAAAGAACTTCGTACAAACACAAAAGACCTTGGCATAAAAATCGTGTCCGGAATGGAAGGACTTCTTGAAGTATCGGTGATCCCGGATAGCGAGATTTTAGTGACCGCAATTGTTGGTATGCTTGGAATCAGACCAACGATCGCTGCGATCAGAGCAGGAAAGAAAATTGCTTTGGCAAATAAGGAAACACTTGTCACTGCCGGACATATTATTATTCCGCTTGCAAAGGAATACAAGGTGCCAATTCTTCCGGTGGACAGCGAACACAGTGCGATTTTCCAGTCGCTGCAGGGTGCCGGAGATAATAAGATCAGCAGGATTTTACTGACAGCTTCCGGTGGACCGTTCCGTGGAAGAAAAGCAGATGAACTTAAGAATATTCAGGTGGAAGATGCCCTGAAACATCCAAACTGGAGCATGGGAAGAAAAATCACGATTGATTCTTCCACATTGGTAAATAAAGGACTGGAAGTGATGGAAGCAAAATGGCTCTTTGATGTGGCTTTAGATCAGATTCAGGTTGTAGTACATCCGCAGAGTGTCATTCATTCTGCTGTAGAGTATCAGGATGGAGCAGTGATCGCACAGCTTGGCACGCCGGATATGAGACTTCCAATCCAGTATGCACTTTATTATCCGGAGCGCCGGAATCTTTCGGGCAGGAGACTGGATCTGTTTGAAATTGCAGATCTTACCTTCGAGAAGCCGGATACCGATACATTTCGCGGGCTTGCACTTGCATATCAGGCAATGGAAAAGGGCGGAAATATTCCGACTGTGTACAATGCTGCCAATGAGAAAGCGGTCAGTCTGTTTTTAGACCGGAAGATTTCTTATCCGGAGATCACAGAGTTGATCGAGGCATGTATGGAAAATGCAGAGTTTATCGATCATCCGGATGTGGATGAAATTTTGGGGACAGAAGCAGCTGCTTATGAGTTTATTGAAAAAAAGATGAGTGCAAAATAAAACGCATTTAAAAATGCAACAAGACATCAGGAAAGGTTTTTTACATGAAAATTATTATCGCATTACTGATATTCAGCATTATTATCCTGTTTCATGAACTGGGACATTTTTTGCTTGCAAAGGCAAATGGAATCCGTGTCAATGAATTTTCACTTGGATTAGGACCTACACTTTTCGGAATCCAGAAAGGTGAGACAAAATACTCCATCAAACTGCTTCCATTTGGAGGAGCCTGCATGATGGAGGGAGAGGATTCGGAAAGCCAGGATAACAAAGCGTTTAACAACAAATCTGTCTGGGCAAGGATCAGCGTTGTAGCTGCGGGACCAATTTTTAATTTTATCATGGCCTTTATCTTCTCTTTTATTCTTGTCTGCTGCACCGGATATGATCTTCCGGTACTCTCAGATGTGAGTGAGGGTTATGCCGCAGAGGAAGCGGGACTTCAGGCAGGTGATACGATTGTAAAAATGGGAAATAAACATATTCATTTTTACCGTGAGGTGAGTGCATATTCCATGTACCATGCCGGAGAACCGGTGAAAGTAACTTATGAGCGGGATGGAGAACGTTACACAACGGAACTCACTCCAAAATATGATGAGACCACCGGAAGATATTTATATGGATTTATTGGAATGGCAGCCAGAGAGAAGACAACAAACAATGTATTCACGCTGGCAAAATACAGTGCTTACGAGGTGGAGTACTGGATCTATACGACACTTGGAAGCTTAAAGATGCTCTTTACCGGAGGCGTTACCGTCAATGATATGAGTGGTCCGGTAGGAATTGTCAGTGCAATCGGAGACAGCTATGAGCAGAGTGTTTCCTACGGCTACTTCTATGCATTCCTGCAAATGCTGTATATCAGTATCCTGCTTTCTGCGAACCTTGGTGTCATGAACCTTCTGCCACTCCCGGCACTCGACGGTGGAAGACTTGTATTTTTGCTGGTAGAGGCGATCCGTGGCAAAAAAGTTGACCCGGAAAAAGAGGGCATGGTACATTTTGCCGGTATCATGATATTGTTTGCACTCATGATACTGATCATGTTTAACGACATTCGTAAGTTGTTTATATAGATTAGAAAAAGTTTCGCAATTATCCAGTAAGAATTTATACGAAAGGGAGAAGAACTATGACAAAAACAGTGAAGATCGGCAACCGCATCATTGGCGGCGGCAACCCGATTTTGATCCAGTCTATGACCAATACAAAAACCGAGAATGTGGAGGCAACTGCCGCACAGATCAATCAGCTTACAGCTGCCGGATGTGATATCATCCGCTGTGCAGTGCCTACGATGGATGCAGCGAAGGCATTAAAGGAGATAAAAAAACAGGTGCAGATTCCGGTCGTTGCAGACATTCATTTTGACTATCGTCTTGCAATTGCAGCAATGGAGAATGGAGCAGACAAGATCCGCATCAATCCGGGAAATATCGGAAGCACAGAGCGTGTGAAGGCTGTGGTGGATGTCGCAAAAGAGCGCAACATTCCAATCCGTGTAGGGGTAAACAGTGGTTCCTTAGAAAAAAATCTGGTGGAGAAATACCATGGAGTGACGGCTGAGGGACTGGTAGAAAGTGCTTTGGATAAAGTGAAACTGATTGAAGATATGGGATATGATAATCTTGTCATCAGTATTAAATCTTCGGATGTTATGATGTGTGTGAAAGCACATGAACTGATCACAAGCCAGACCGATCATCCGCTGCATGTCGGGATCACGGAAGCCGGTACGATCATCAGCGGTAATATCAAGTCAGCCATCGGACTTGGATTGATCTTACATCAGGGAATCGGTGACACGATCCGGGTTTCCCTGACAGGAGATCCATTAGAGGAGATCAAATCTGCCAAATTAATTTTAAAAACACTTGGACTCCGCAAAGGCGGTGTGGAAGTAGTATCCTGTCCTACCTGTGGACGAACACAGATCAATCTGATCCAGCTGGCCAATCAGGTAGAAAATATGGTTGCCGACATTCCTCTTGACATTAAAGTTGCCGTTATGGGATGCGTTGTTAATGGTCCGGGAGAAGCAAAAGAGGCAGATATCGGAATCGCCGGAGGAATCGGCGAGGGACTTATTATCAAACATGGCGAGGTATTCAAAAAAGTGCCGGAGTCAGAACTTTTAGAGGCACTCCGCTATGAACTGTTACATTGGAATGAATAATTATGGCAAAACTATTTTTTGATGTCTTTCCGACACTGGATGTGTCCGGGGATATGAAGAAAATTTTATCTGAGATGGAAGTTACCAAGGTAGGGATGAATCATGAGAGAGATCATATCCGTGTCTATCTTCTGGGCAGTCATCTTATACATAAAAATAACATTACGCAGTTAGAAAAATCCATTGAGGAGCAGATATTTAAGGGAAAACGGATGAATGTCCGTATTATCGAAAAGTATCAGCTCTCCGAGCAGTATACCGCCCGCACGCTGATGGATATGTATAAGGACAGTATTTTAGAAGAGTTAAAAGCCTACAGTCTGATGGAATACAATCTGCTGCGTGCTTCCAAAATGGAATTTACGGATGACAGTCATCTGCATCTTGTACTGGAAAATACGATCATTGCACAGACACGCTCCCATGAAATTGTGGAATTTTTAGAGAAAATCGTGTGTGAGCGCTGTGGCATGAACCTGATTGTTGACCTTGACTTTGAGGAACCAAAAGAGAGCAGGTACAAGAAAAACAGTGATCTTCAGATTCAGTTTGAAATCAAAAATATATTAAAAAATATCAATTTGAAGGATGAGGACGGAGAGACAGTTGCAGTTGCTTCAGATGCCAATGAAAAAAGTGCAGCTTCCGGTCAGACTACAACATCTGGAGACAGTGGTTCTACAGGTGGTGGAAACGCCGTAAAACCTGCAAAAAACGATGCAAAATCTGCAAATGGTGCAGGAAATACTGCAAAAAAAACATACGACGGACCACGGAAAGAGTTTAAAAAACGTTATGATGGCGGTGGCTTTGGCGGAGGTAAAAAATCCGATAATCCGGATGTAATTTACGGTCGTGATATTGAGGATGGAGAAACCATCCCATTGGAGAAAATCGTGGGTGAGATGGGTGAAGTTACCATCCGCTGTCAGGTCATGACGGTTGAGACGAGGGAGATCCGTAACGAAAAGACAATCATTATCATGTCGGTCACAGATTTTACGGATTCCATTGTCCTGAAAATATTTACAAGAAATGAAGACAGGGATGAGCTTCTTGGCAATCTGAAAAAAGGGGCATTCTTAAAAATCAAAGGTGTCACGACAATCGATAAGTTTGACAGTGAATTAACAATCGGTTCGATCGTTGGAATTAAGAAGATTGCAGACTTTACGACCACCCGTATGGACACCAGTCCGGAGAAGCGTGTGGAATTGCACTGTCATACAAAGATGAGTGATATGGATGGTGTGTCCGAGTGTAAAGACATCGTAAAGCGTGCCATGAAATGGGGACATAAGGCGATTGCGATCACCGACCACGGCGATGTACAGGCATTCCCGGATGCAAACCATGCACTGAGTCCGGATGACGATTTTAAGGTTATCTACGGTGTGGAAGCGTATCTGGTGGACGACTTGAAGGATATTATCACAGATTCGAAGGGACAAAGCCTCGATGAGACCTATGTGGTGTTCGACTTGGAGACGACCGGTTTCAGCCCGGATAAGAATAAGATTATTGAGATCGGTGCAGTGAAAGTAGTCGGTGGTGTCATTACAGACCGTTTTTCGACGTTTGTAAACCCGGAAGTGCCAATTCCATTCCGAATCGAGGAATTGACCTCAATTAAGGATGATATGGTCATTGATGCACCGAAGATTGAGGAGATTCTGCCGGAATTTATGAAGTTCTGCGATGGTGCGATCATGGTTGCCCACAATGCGGAATTTGATATGAGTTTTATTAAGAAAAACTGCAAGGATCAGGGGATAGAGAGAGAGTTTACGATCATAGATACAGTGGCTCTTGCCAGAATTCTGCTGCCGAACCTGAATCGTTTTAAACTCGATACCGTTGCAAAGGCATTGAATGTCTCACTGGAAAACCATCATCGTGCAGTTGACGATGCTGCCTGTACAGCAGAAATTTTTGTGAAATTTATTGAGATGTTAAAAGAACGCGGTATGGAAAATCTCGATGATGTGAACCATATGGTTTCCACCTCCCCGGAAACGGTCATGAAAATGCCGACCTACCATGCAATTATTCTGGCGACAAATGACATCGGACGTATCAATCTGTATCGTCTGGTTTCACTTTCACACCTCACGTATTATAATAAGAGACCACGTGTGCCAAAAAGTGAATTTGTCAAATACAGAGAGGGACTTCTTTTAGGCTCTGCCTGTGAAGCTGGAGAATTATACCGTGCGATTGTGGGCGGAAGACCGCAGGAAGAGATCATAAGACTTGTAAAGTTCTATGATTATCTGGAGATACAGCCGCTTGGAAACAATGAGTTCATGTTGCGCAGTGACAAGGAGCCGGTGAATACGATGGAAGAGCTGCAGGATATCAACCGCAGGATCTGCAGACTGGGGGAGGAATTTAACAAGCTTGTGGTGGCTACCTGCGATGTGCATTTCCTTGACCCGGAAGATGAAATCTACCGCCGTATTATTATGGCCGGAAAGGGATTTAAGGATGCTGACGAGCAGGCTCCGTTATATCTCCGCACAACGGAGGAAATGTTAAAGGAATTCGAATATCTTGGAAGTACCAAAGCAGAAGAAGTTGTCATTACAAATCCGAACAAGATTGCGGATATGTGTGAGAAGATTGCACCGGTAAGACCGGATAAGTGTCCGCCGTTTATCGAGAATTCGGATCAGATGCTCCGTGATATCTGCTATAACAAGGCGCACAGCATGTATGGTGAAGAACTGCCTCCGATCGTAAAGGAGCGGCTTGACCGAGAATTAAATTCGATTATTTCCAATGGATATGCGGTAATGTATATTATCGCACAGAAGCTTGTATGGAAGTCGAACGAGGATGGTTACCTTGTAGGTTCCCGTGGTTCGGTTGGTTCCTCTTTTGCAGCGACCATGTCCGGTATCACGGAGGTAAATCCATTGCAGGCGCATTACCGTTGTGAATACTGTAAATACAGCGATTTTGATTCCCCGGAGGTCAAGGCTTTTTCCGGAAGAAGCGGATGTGATATGCCGGATAAGATTTGTCCGGTATGTGGCAAAAAGCTGGTAAAAGATGGATTCGATATTCCATTTGAGACCTTCCTTGGATTCAAGGGAAATAAAGAGCCGGATATCGACTTAAACTTCTCCGGTGAGTATCAGAGTAAGGCGCATGCCTACTGTGAGGTTATTTTCGGTTACGGACAGACATTCCGTGCCGGAACGATAGGTACACTTGCGGACAAGACCGCATTTGGATATATCAAAAACTATTATGAGGAGCGTGGAATCCACAAGAGAAACTGTGAGATCGACCGTATCGTACAGGGATGTGTCGGCGTCCGGAGAACGACCGGGCAGCATCCGGGAGGTATTGTCGTACTTCCGGTGGGCGAAGAGATTAATACATTTACTCCGGTACAGCATCCGGCGAACGATATGACGACTGCAACAATCACCACCCATTTTGATTACCATTCCATCGACCATAACTTATTAAAGCTTGACATTCTCGGACACGATGATCCGACCATGATCCGTATGCTACAGGACTTGACAGGACTTGATCCACAGACGATCCCTCTGGACGATCAGACAGTCATGTCGCTGTTTATGAATACCTCTGCATTGGGGGTTACGCCGGAAGACATCAACGGTATTCCACTGGGGTGTTTAGGAATCCCGGAGTTTGGAACAGATTTTGCGATGCAGATGGTTATTGATGCGAAACCGACCGAATTTTCGGATCTGATCCGGATTTCAGGACTTTCGCATGGTACGGATGTGTGGCTGGGAAATGCACAGACTTTGATCGAGCAGGGGATCGCAACGATTTCTACTGCAATCTGTACGCGTGATGATATTATGATTTATCTGATCGGTATGGGACTTGACAGTGAGCAGTCTTTTACGATCATGGAGTCTGTTCGAAAAGGCAAGGGATTAAAGGAAGAATGGAAGGAAGAGATGCGGGCACATAATGTACCGGAATGGTATATTGATTCGTGCTTAAAGATCAAGTATATGTTCCCGAAAGCACATGCGGCTGCCTACGTTATGATGGCGTGGCGTATCGCATACTGTAAAGTTTTTTATCCACTCGCCTATTATGCAGCATATTTTTCCATTCGTGCGACCGGTTTCAACTATGAGATCATGTGTCAGGGAAAAGAGCGTCTGGAATATTTTTATAAAGATTACACGAGAAGAAAAGATTCTCTTTCCAAAAAAGAGCAGGATGTCTACCGTGATATGCGGATCGTGCAGGAGATGTATGCGAGAGGTTTTGATTTTACGCCAATTGATATTTACCGCGCATTGCCGGACCGTTTCCAGATCATCGACGGAAAGCTTATGCCGGCGTTAAATACCATTGAAGGTATGGGTGACAATGCTGCAATTGCGGTTGCGGAGGCAGCAAAAGACGGAAAATTCTTATCCAAAGATGATTTCCGCCAGAGAACCAAGGTGACGAAATCTACCATTGATCTTATGGCAGATCTTGGACTGCTGGGCGATATGCCGGAGTCCAATCAGTTATCGTTATTTGATTTTGCATAAATATTTGTTTTGCAGGATAAAGAAACGCCAGGAAAAAATGAAGTTTCCTGACGTTTCTTTTTTTGTAAAAAATTGCATTGTGACAGCGCCTGCTTACGGATTGAAAATCTGTACATTGCCCGGGGCAGCAACAGATGTATAATAAGGGGTTTTGGTCGTAAAATCTTTAAAATAGACATATGTGGAAGTTACATTAATGGCAGTGTAGTTTCCCTTTTTTAATTCCTGATAATTGCTTCCGTCTGTATTGATACAGCAGATGGCCGGATCTGTCTTATCATTTTTCTGGAAGAAAATCTTATCTCCGGCAACGTTGTAGCAGTCGACACGGCAGTCCGTGACCAGCGTTTTTTCGCCATTTGTCAGATCGACTTTGGCAATGCGGTAATCGTTTTCACAGTCCATAAAATAAAGATTGTTTCCGTCTTTCACCGGCATCCAGCAGTTCCCCTCATAGATGACTTTTGCGTGGCCATTGGAAGTGTCCATCTCATAGATATTATGATTGTCTGTCAGTCCGTTATAATAAATATATTGTCCATCGGTACTTGCGGTAAAGTAGGACTGTTTTTCTACCTGCTCTTTTTCCTTGCCATCAATTTTGACTTTGTACAGCGTGGTTGCATCAGTGGTATCATAATGCAGATAGTACAGATAATTTCCAACCAGGGAAGCATACATACACGGATCATCATCTAAAATTTCAGGTTTTCCTTTTCCGTCAATGTCCAGCCGGCATAAGCTGTTGGTATTGACCGGGAGGAAGGAAAACGAATCAGCGCTTTTTCCCTTAAGTTTACAGTAATAAATGTAGTGGTCATCCACGTTGATGTAGCTGACACTCTGATCCTCTAACTTTTTGATGTTTGTGCCGTCCGGGTTCATGGAGTACAGACAGTAGTTGTCGGCAGGGTTGGCAAAGTAGACTATACCATCTTTTTCACAGAAATATCCTTCGTTATACAGATTTCCCGCAGTGTTGCCGTTGACATAACCGTCATTATACCGAATGCGGTTTATGTACCGGTAGAGGAAAACACACCCGGCAGCAAGAAGGATCACCAACACAAAAAGCAG
>ERZ791579.1715-NODE-1715-length-11271-cov-2.073466_pt1 | contig 11271 bp, 10 predicted proteins | sample MGYA00509968_ERZ791579 | MGnify/ENA primary metagenome ERZ791579 (study PRJEB30046, sample SAMN00791924) | human gut metagenome | study: EMG produced TPA metagenomics assembly of the A metagenome-wide association study of gut microbiota in type 2... | reverse complement strand
GCATCGTTTTAATGTTGTGCTGCAGCTTTTCCTTCATGCGCATACGTGACGTCACATCTTGATATAATGCATAGATGATCGTTTCACCATCTGACCGATACTGAAACTGAAAATTAGATTGAAACCAGACATACTGTTTCAACTTCCGTCTATAAAACCGTGCCTTGATTTCTAATGTATCCCTTTTATCAATAATTGCCCGGTCAAAACTGCTGTAAAGGTTCTCTCTATCATCCGGATGTATCTTTACAAGTACTTGTCTGAACATCTTCTTCTGTCACCCCAAGTATGTCACGCATTTTAGCGTTGAGCGCTACCGTACGCAGACATTTCCCATCATGTCTAAATATTCCGATACAGCCCGGCATCCACTCAAACAACTCGCCCTTCCAATCTATCATAAATGTTTCTATCCTCCTCCCTGACATCTTCTCTTTATTATACCTGTACTTTTCGTTATCGCCAACCTATTCCCCCATAATTTTCTATGAAATCAAAAAAAGCAAAGCCAGCGCTTTGCTTTACAAGAATTGCTATAGCAATTCTTGGCATTATCACACTACGCAACAGCATTTTCCTATGAAAGTAAAAAAGCAAATCCCCTCTTCCCTGCCATCATAGATCCATAACAGGAAAATGGGGATTTGCCTTTGTTGTATAACTTCGAATTGCTCTATTTACGTCAATTACAGTCTCTTTAAGAGCTCTTCTCTCTCTGCCTCATAGCCTGGCTTACCAAGCAATGCGAACATATTTCTCTTATAGCTCTCAACACCCGGCTGGTTAAATGGATTTACACCAAGGATATATCCACTTACACCGCAGGCGAACTCATAGAAGTAGAATAACTGACCCAAATAATATTCATTCTGTGCCGGAACCTTTACGCTCAAGTTTGGTACACCGCCATCAACGTGTGCCAACTGTGTTCCCTTCATCGCACTCTTGTTGATGAAGTCAAGGTTCTTGCCAGCCAAATAGTTTAATCCATCAAGATCAACCGGCTCTTCCTGAATCGTTACATCTAATGTCGGCTCTTCTAATTCCATAACTGTCTCAAACATGATACGGCTTCCGTCCTGAATGAACTGTCCCATGGAATGCAGATCTGTTGTCAAATCAACTGCTGCCGGGAAAATACCTTTCTGATCTTTACCTTCGCTCTCTCCGTATAGCTGTTTCCACCACTCAGCTACATAGTGGAATGCAGGCTCATAGTTGCAAAGGATCTCCACAGATTTCCCCTTGCGTAATAAGATATTACGGATCGCAGCATACTTCATAGAATCATTGTCTGCGAAATCTTTGTCCAAGCAAAGTTCACGCATGGATGCTGCACCTTCCATCAACTTAGCAATGTCTGCACCACTAACAGCAATTGGAAGTAAACCAACTGCAGTAAGTACGGAGAAACGTCCTCCGACATCATCCGGTACAACAAAGCTCTCATAACCTTCTTCTGTAGCAAGGTTCTTCAACGCACCTTTCTGCTTGTCCGTTGTTGCATATATTCTCTTAGCAGCTTCCTCTTTACCATATTTCTTCTCTAACATTTCCTTGAAAATACGGAATGCAACAGCAGGCTCCGTCGTAGTACCGGACTTGCTGATAATATTTACGGAAAAGTCACGATCACCGATCACGTCGATCAACTGTGACAGATATGTGCCGCTCAAATTGTTACCACAGTAATAAATCTCTGGTGTTTTACGAATTTCTTTGGACACATTGTTATAAAATCCATGTCTCAAGAATTCAATTGCTGCTCTTGCTCCCAAATAAGAACCGCCGATACCGATTACCAAAAGCACTTCTGAATCAGACTGAATCTTCTCAGCAGCTTTCTGGATACGTGCGAATTCTTCCTTATCATAATCAATCGGAAGGTCAATCCATCCTAAGAAATCACTTCCTGCTCCTTCTTTGCTAAGTAATAATTCTTTTGCGTCGTTTGTAATTTTCTCCATTGATTTGATCTCGTCTGCAGAAATTACGTTCTCTGTCAGAGAGTAATCAAAAGTAACCTTGTTTGCCATGGTTTCCTCCTATCCTTCCTTGTTGCAATCTCTATACTCGGTCTATCCTTTGCGGGATTCCTCAGCCACAAAGCATGAATCCTGGTTGGTTGTATTCAACCTTATATATTCTAATCAATTCCTGCCTGTAAATCAAGTGTTAATTTCTTTCCTGTTCCAGATTTCCAAACTTCGTCAAGTTCGCTAACCATGCCAGTTTCACCGATCCTGTCGGACCACTACGCTGTTTTGCGATAATGACCTCTGCCACACCTTTTTCCTCGCTGTCCGGGTTATAATATTCGTCACGATACAAAAACATAACCATATCGGCATCCTGCTCGATCGCTCCGGACTCACGCAGATCAGAAAGCATCGGTTTCTTGTCCGGACGCTGCTCAACTGCACGTGATAACTGTGATAAAGCGATCACCGGAACGTTTAATTCTCGCGCCATAACTTTGAGAGAACGGGAGATTTCCGAAATTTCCTGCTGTCTGTTCTCGCCTTTGCGCTTTCCACTGCCCGACATCAACTGCAGGTAATCGATAATAACCAGATCTAATCCCTGCTCGATCTTTAACTTACGGCATTTGGAACGAAGCTCTGTCGCCGTGATTCCTGATGTGTCGTCAATCACAAGATGTGAATTACCAATTCGCCGGACACTGCCCACCAGTCTGTCCCAGTCCTCGTCTTCCAGATTACCGGTTCTTATCTTTTGGGAGTCAACATGAGAATTCATCGAAAGCATTCGTTTCACAAGCTGCTCCTTACTCATTTCCAAGCTAAACATCGCAATCGTACTCTCGCTATGCAATGCAATATATTCTGCCAGGTTCAGTACAAACGCTGTCTTACCCATAGCCGGACGTGCTGCGATCAAAATCAGATCGGACTTTTGCAGACCCGCTGTCTTGTAATCCAAATCCCGAAATCCGGTCTCCAATCCGGTAATATGCCCTTTCTGTTTCGCCGCCTGCTCAATACTATCTAAGGTACGCAAAACAACATCTCGAATCGGTTCAAACTCACTGCCGGTACGCTGCTGCATCACCTGAAAGATATTTTTTTCAGTCGCATCCAAAATATCTTCTAACGGTTCTTTGTCCATATAACAAGTACTGGCAATCCTCTCAGCTGTCTGTATCAGCCTTCTAAGCATCGCTTTTTCTTTGACAATCGTGGCATAATACTTCACATTTGCAGAAATCGGCACACTATTTAGCAAACTGCCAATGTATTCGACACTGCACAGTTCCGGCGGAGCTTCTTTTTCACGAAGCTTGTTTTGCAGAGTGATCAGATCTGTACCAATCCCACCGCGAAACAGATCAAGCAATGCCTCAAAAAGTATGCCATATTGCCCCTGATAGAAATCTTCTGCTGTCAGCATCTCTGAACATACCAAAATGGCATCCCGGTCCATGATCATCGAGCCGATCACCGCTCTCTCCGCCTCAATATTATGCGGCGGAATCCGTTTGATCACTGCTCCTTCCATCTACGTTTCTCCTTTTGTGCGATTATACCTCTTTGACGATTACCTTTAACTCGCCCGTTACCTTAGGATGCAATTTGATCGGAAGTGTAAAGATGCCCGGACTTTTGATCGGATCCTGCAGCACCATCTTCTTTTTGTCCAATTCATACCCAAGCTGCTCTTTAGCTGCAGCTGCCAATTCTTTGGTCGATACCGACCCAAAGCTTCTTCCACCGGAGCCGGTCCTAATGGATACGGTGATCGATTTTTCTTTCATCTCCTCCGCAAATGCTTTCGCTGCCTCTAATTTTTCCTTTGCCAGCTTCGCCTCATGCTGTTTCTGCAATTTCAGGTCATTTTTATTCTTTGCGGTGGCCTCTATACCAAGATTTTTCTTCAACAAGAAATTTCTTGCGTATCCTTCATTAACTTTAACCAGTTCACCCTTTTTCCCCAATGATTTTACATCTTCTAATAAAATTACTTCCATGTCTTTATCCCCCGTTTCCGTCTATTTTCCAAAAATGTCAACACCACTATATATGCCTCTGTCCGCATCTCATTGCCAATCATCGCAGCTAAGCCGGATTTCTATTGCCGATCATCGCGGCTAGCCTGCATCTCCATTAGCGATCATTGCATCGATCAATGCACGGATCTGTGCTTTTGCACTCTCCACATCCAGTCCCGGAATCTGCGCACCGGCCATATTAATATGACCTCCGCCGCCAAGTTTTTCCATCATTAGCTGCACATTCAGCTCATCGATAGACCTTGCGCTTACAAATACTTTGCCGTTGTATTTTGTCAATACAAATGATGCCTTTACCTGTTCGATATTCAACAGGGAATTGGCAATCTTTGCACCAAGCACTGTCGGTGTCTCCACCCCACGAGACTCACTTTCTGTGATTGCATAGTGGTCCAGATACAATTCCGTATTCTGAATGGCCTCTGCTTGTATTTTGTACTCATTGATATCCTCACGAAACATCTTGCGGATACGCACAGAATCAGCACCATTCCGTTTCAGATAGGCCATTGCCTCAAACGTGCGCACACCTGTCTTGTCCGTGAAATAATTCGTATCGATCATTACACCGGCATACAGCGCTTCTGCCTCGGCTGCACGCAGCTTCAATCCGCCGCCAATATACTGACAGATCTCTGCCACCATTTCACTCGCTGACGATGCATATGGTTCAATATAAAACAATACGGCTTTTGCAATCGCATCACCGGCCTGTCTGTGATGATCAATCACCACAATAGACTGCGCCAATTCAATAAGCTCCGGACACTCTGTATGTTCTCCCTTGTTGACATCGACAATAACTAACAACGTAGTCTCATCCACAAGCCTGACCGCCTCTTCGCCACTTACGAGCATATCGTCATCATAATCGTTCGTATAAAAGCGTTCTTTTAACGGGCGTACCGAAGCATTCACCTCATCGACAACAATATGTGCCTTGCGGTTTAATGCCTTAGCAATACGATAAATGCCGACCGAAGCTCCAAACGAATCCGCGTCTCCGATGGAATGCCCCATGACGACAACACGCTCTTTTCCTTCGATCAACTCTCGCAAAGCATGCGCTTTGACACGAGCCTTAACACGGGTATTGCGCTCGATCTGAACACGTTTGCCCCCATAGAATTGTTCCTGATCACCGTTTTTGATCACCGCCTGATCACCGCCACGTCCAAGCGCAAGATCAATAGCTGCACGCGCCCATTCATAGCGTTCGTTAAATGTTCCCTTACCGACACCAATACCGATCGAGATCGTTGCTGTCTGCTCATTTCCAATATTGATATTTCGTATCTCTTCCAAAACAGAAAAACGATCATTCATCAATTCCTGTAAATATTTCTGCTTAAATACAAACAGGAATTTGTCCTTTTCTATTTTTTTACATATAGCATCGATTGCCTGCATTGTTTTATTGATCTTACGGTCGATCAGTGCTGTCATCAGAGATTGGCGTACTTCATCAATACTGTCTAACATTTCATCAAAATTATCGATGTAAAGAAGGCCTACGATAAGATTCTCTTCCTCTCGCCGCTCTTCCAATTCGATCATTTCCGTCTCATCGTACAGAAACATTGCGATCAACTGCTTTGTTTCCAACAGCTGATCCATTGGCATGATCTGATCATCCACGTTGAATCCATCATCTGACACTAACGAAAGTACCGCCCGATAATATTTATCTCCAGCGTGTATGTGTATTACTTTCCTGCCACCGTCCACCGGAAGACTATTCTCCGAAATCTCCGGAAATACATTGGCAATATTGCGTCTGGCTGCTTTTTTATTGACTGCTATGCGTACAAACTCATCATTGCCCCAAAGCAGTTGCCCCTCTTCGCTCAATACCGCAAATGGAACACTGAGTTCTTTCATCGTCTGCATCTGCATCTGACCATACGTGCTGGCAAAATGGATCAAATCCCGCCGCATCTTCTTGTGACCGCCGTAGCGAATGATCAATGCACATAAAAAGAATGCAAGAAAATAACACGTTCCTATGATACCTGCTTTACGGTCTGCAACATATAATTGCATCACCATAGGCAATAAGAGAATGCTCAACCACAATGGCCAGCCAAGATGAAGCCGCAGTCTACCTCGCAGCTTGAAACCTCTTTTCATATATCTCCTTTCTTGCCGCAAATGATCTTGTCATTCTAGGCAAAACGAAACATTTCCCTAATTTATATAGTATACCATCATATGCCACGATACGTCAAATTGCTCCATAAAGACCGATGTCGACGTTTTCCGTTTTTTTAATAAATCACGCAAAAAAGTTGCGTCCTGCGGCAATTATCTTAGTTCTAGGATGACAGAACAATTTAGTTTGTCGACTGCAAAATATTTTATTTATTGTCGACATAATAAGCAATATGTTGTTCTTACAGCAACTTCCGGTATGGGAAGTTTTAGTAAAATAAAAAGCAAGGAGTCAAATACATTTTCGACTCCTTGCTTCCTCATATAAATAAACAGTATTAGATCACATAATCCGATCCGACCTCTTCCTGCCACTCTAACAGATCTTCCAAAGTCACTTTGTCCACAACCGATTTAATGGATTCATCCAACATTTTCCACAACTTCAAGGTGGCGCACATCTCCTGTCTCGGGCAATCATTTTCCTCATATTCGAGACAACCGACTGGTGCAAGACTGCCCTCGGTTAGTCGCAAGATCATCCCTACAGTGTAGTCTTTCGGCTTGCGGATCAATTGATATCCGCCCTGCGGTCCACGTATAGAGCGGACGTATCCTGCCTTATTCAGAACCGATACGATCTGTTCCAAATACTTATCTGAGATCTCCTGTCGCGCAGCAACATCCTTAATACGCACCGGCCCCGCTGCGTCATGCATTGCAATATCAAGCATCAGCCGCAATGCGTATCTTCCTTTCGTTGAAATTTTCATAATCGCTTAGTCCTCCGCCGGCTCTTCATCGTTAATATCATTCTTTGGTTTCTTTAACCCTTCGATCTTAATATGATTCTTCTCAGCATAATCCCACAGCGCTGCATGAATTGCTTCTTCTGCCAACAAGGAGCAGTGTACCTTTACCGGTGGAAGTCCATCTAATGCTTCCATAACTGCCACATTCGTTACTTCCAAAGCTTCCTGTACCGTCTTGCCGATAACCATCTCCGTCGCCATACTGCTTGTTGCAACTGCTGCACCACAGCCAAATGTCTTAAACTTACAGTCACGAATCACCTGGTTTTCATCAATATCAAGATACATACGCATAATATCGCCACATTTGGCATTACCAACAGTTCCTACACCGCTGGCATCTTCGATCTCACCCACATTTCTAGGATTACTGAAATGATCCATTACCTTTTCACTATACATATCGTTTATCCTCCATCTTGTTCTATTCTTATTGCTGACTCTTCAAATAATCGGTATACAATGGTGACATGCTTCGAAGTCTGTCCACATTTGCTTTCACCTGCTCAATGACAAAATCTACATCTTCTTCGGTTGTCTCCTCAGATAAGGTCAATCGCAGAGAACCATGTGCTTTCTCGTGCGGCAGCCCTATCGCCAATAATACATGAGACGGATCCAAAGAGCCCGAAGTACATGCAGATCCGCTAGAGCCGCAGATTCCTTTCTGATCCAACAGGATCAGCATAGACTCACCCTCAATAAATTCAAATCCAACATTCACATTGTTAGGAAGACGATTCGTACGGTGTCCATTCAGTCTGGAATTTGGAATTGCGGTAAGCCCCTCAATCAGGCGATCTCTCAACTTCGTCTCATAGGCACTTCGTTCTGCCATTGTCTCTTTAGCGATCTCCGTTGCTTTACCAAAGCCAACAATTCCCGGAACATTATGTGTGCCGGCACGGCGATTTCTCTCCTGTGCCCCACCATGAATAAATGGTCCAATCTTAACAGAATTGCGCAAATACATAATACCGATTCCCTTTGGCCCGTTAATCTTATGTCCACTGGCACTCAACATATCAATATGATACTCGTCCACATTGATCGGAACATGTCCATAAGCCTGTACTGCATCGGTATGGAAAATAATGTCATGCTCTTTAGCAATCTCACCGATCTCCTTGATCGGCTGAATGGTACCAATCTCATTGTTTGCAAACATAACCGAGATCATGATCGTTGTCGGTCGAATAGCTGCTTTCAGCTCATCCAGCTTGATCACTCCATCCTCATCTACTCCAACGTAAGTCACCTCAAAACCATTCTTTTCCAAATATTCACATGTATGCAGAATCGCATGATGCTCTATCGCAGAAGTAATAATATGATTTCCTTTTTCTTTCTTCGCAAAAGCTGTCGCTTTCAGCGCCCAGTTATCAGACTCACTTCCACCACCTGTAAAATAAATCTCATTAGCATTGGCACCCAAAAAGTCAGCCACTGTTTGTCTGGCATCCTCTACAGCCTTCTTACTCTTACCTGCGAAACTATATATACTGGATGGATTGCCATATTCCTCAGAAAAATAAGGCATCATTGCCTCCAACACCTGCGGATGTACCTTCGTTGTTGCCGCATTATCCAAATAAATCAATTTGCTCATGTCTATCTCTTCCTTTCTATGATATCGTAATGGTCTACTTTTCACACTATGCACCTATGCATACTATGAAATGATAACAGAGCAGTCTCTTAATTTTTCTGTTTCCATTAGATAATTTACACTACTTGACTAGGAAATGCAAGTCATATCGTAAGAAACAACTAACTTTTTGTGATAACAATATGTTATGCATCCTCCTCAATATGATCGCGTCCCTGTGCAATGATCGTACTAACATGTCCATCTGCCAGAGAATAAAATATGGATTTGCCTTCTCTGCGGCTTTTGACCAATTTATTTTGCTTGAGAATGCGCAATTGATGAGAGATCGCCGACTGCGTCATATTAAGCACTCTCGCCAGATCACACACACATACTTCCGCCGAAGAAAGCACAAACAGGATCCGTATGCGGGTGGAATCCCCAAACACCTTGAACAGCTCTGCCAGATCATACAATTCTGTCTCCTCCGGCATTGTCTGTTCCACGATCCGCAGCAAGTCCTCATGCACTTCCACTGTCTCGCAGCATACCGGTTCTTTATCTAAATCTTTCTGCATAGTCTCACCTATTCTTTCTGTCAATATCCATGTTTATTTTATAGTTTCAAAAAAGCGGTGTCAATATTCCCTCCTATTGACACCACTTTACCATATCTGACCCAAACAAATTATAACGGCAACTTTGGATGCACGAAGTTTGAGTTATAACTTCTTCACAAACAGAGCACGGATCGCATTCAATACGGCTAATACCATAACCCCGACATCCGCAAAGATTGCAAACCACATGTTAGCAATTCCAATCGCTCCCAAAAGCAGACACAGCAGCTTAATGCCGATTGCAAAGTAAATATTCTCATAAACAATGCGGATACATTTACGTGCAATGCGGATTGCCTTGGAAATCTTTAAGGGATCATCATCCATCAAAACCACATCTGCCGCTTCAATCGCTGCATCGGAGCCGAGTGCTCCCATAGCAATACCAATATCCGCCCTCGACAGCACCGGTGCGTCATTAATGCCATCACCGACAAAAGCAAGTTTTGATTTAGCAGGCTGTTTGTCTAACAGTGCCTCTAACTGTGTCACTTTGTCTCCCGGCAGCAATTCACTGTGAACCTCAGAAATGCGAAGTTCCTCAGCTATCTGTGCTGCTACGCGACTGTCATCCCCTGTCAGCATAACTGTATGCGCGATACCGGCACGATGAAGCGCCTCAATTGCCTTTTTTGCATTTGGCTTGAGCACATCTGCGATCAGTATATGTCCGCTATACTCCCCATCAATAGCAACATGAACGACCGTCCCTACTTTGTGGCATTCCTGACACGCTACACCGATCTTCCTCATCAATTTGCTATTGCCAACTGCGATCTTTTTGCCGTCAACAACAGCAATAATGCCATTGCCGCCAATTTCTTCTACGTCTGTCACTCTGCTCTGATCGATCTTGCCCTGATATGCCTTACACAAACTCTTACTGATCGGATGCGTTGAATGGCACTCTGCGTGTGCAGCATATTCCAACAATTTCTGTTCTTCCAGCTTACTGTGGTGTACGCCGATCACTTCAAAGACGCCCTGTGTCATTGTACCGGTCTTATCAAACACCACACACTTCACACCGGCTAACGTCTCTAAATAATTAGATCCCTTTACAAGTACACCTTCGTGGCTTGCTCCTCCCAGTCCCGCGAAGAAACTTAACGGGATACTGATAACCAATGCACACGGACAACTGATAACCAAGAATGTCAACGCGCGGTAGATCCAATCTCCAAAGCTCGGATTCAACCCCATCGCAAACATTCTCACAAGTGGCGGCAAAACAGCAAGCGCCAACGCACCATAGCATACCGCCGGTGTATAATATTTCGCAAATTTTGTAATAAAATTCTCAGATCTCGATTTCTTGGAACTGGAATTTTCCACCAGATCCAAAATCTTAGATACGGTTGACTCACCAAATTCTTTCGTAGTGCGGATATGAAGCAGTCCGGTCATATTAATGCAGCCGCTGATGACTTCATCGCCCTCTTGCACCTCTCTTGGCTTACTCTCTCCGGTCAATGCACTCGTATTTAAGGATGCCTTTCCCTGTTCTACAACACCATCGATCGGTACTTTTTCTCCCGGCTGGACTACGATCACCGTGCCGATCTCAACTTCGTCCGGATCTACCTGTGTGATCTCTCCATCCACCTCAATATTCGCATAATCCGGACGAATATCCATCAATTCGCTGATATTGCGGCGGCTTTTGCCAACTGCATAACTCTGAAAAAGTTCACCGATCTGGTAAAACAGCATAACAGCGGTTCCCTCAACATAGTCTCCGAGCAAAATTGCTCCGACCGTAGCCACTGCCATTAAAAAATTTTCATCAAAGACCTGACGATTTAAGATGCCCTTAAACGCTTTTCTTAATATATCATAGCCGATCACCAGATACGGGATCATAAATAGTACAAACCGTATCACACCTTTTGACGGGACAACCGGTATTACAGATAACGCGATCATCAATACTGCTGCCACGATAATTCGGATCAATACTTTTTTTTGTTTTTTATTCATTACAATCTCTCCTCACTCTACAGAAAGATCTCGCAGTCATCCTCTACCTTTTTGCAATTCTTAAGCACATCCGGCATACCACTCTTA
>ERZ791579.1699-NODE-1699-length-11346-cov-2.246037_pt1 | contig 11346 bp, 10 predicted proteins | sample MGYA00509968_ERZ791579 | MGnify/ENA primary metagenome ERZ791579 (study PRJEB30046, sample SAMN00791924) | human gut metagenome | study: EMG produced TPA metagenomics assembly of the A metagenome-wide association study of gut microbiota in type 2... | reverse complement strand
ATGTTGGCGGATGCACTGGAAAAGGGACGGCTGAACGTTCCTAAGTTGGACGGTCCGCTTGCCGCAGAATTGAAATCCAAACTATATCCGGGAGCTGCTGTCGGCAATCCGATAGATATTATCGGTACAGGTACTCCCGAACATTTGGCCACCGCTATCGATTTCTGTGAGAACCGTTTCGAAGATATTGACCTGATGATGGTTATCTTTGGTAGTCCGGGTTTGGTAAAATTATACGATACTTATGAAGTGCTTCATAAGAAAATGGAGGAGTGCAAGAAGCCGATTTTTCCGGTATTGCCATCCATCGTAACGGCGGTCCGGAAGTGAAAAGTTTCGTGAAGAAAGGTCATGTGAACTTTTCGGATGAAGTGACGTTGGGTACAGCCCTCTCGCGTGTGCTCAACACGCCGAAGCCCATGAGTACGGATATACAGTTGTATGGTGTTGACGTGCCCGAAGTTCGCCGTATTATCGACCGGTTGCCGGGCAGTGGTTATTTGAATCCTGAAGAAGTCCGTACTTTGCTGAAAGCGGCTCAGATACCGCTGGTAGAAGAGTTCACGTCGACTGACCGCGACGAACTGGTCGCTTTCGCCAAGAGAGTTAAGTTCCCGGTTGTAGCCAAGGTAGTCGGTCCTATACATAAGAGCGATATGGGGGGCGTTGCCTTGAATATCCGAAGTGAGGAGCATTTGATTTTCGAATATGAACGGATGATGCGTCTGCCTGATGTGACGGCCGTTATGGTACAACCGATGTTGAAAGGGCAGGAGTTGTTCTTAGGAGCTAAGTATGAAGACCGTTTCGGTCATGTCGTGCTTTGCGGTCTGGGAGGCATTTTTGTCGAAGTGCTGAAAGACGTCTCTTATGGTCTGTCGCCTCTGTCGTATGACGAAACTTATTCCATGATCCGTTCCCTGCGCGGTTATCCTATTATAAAGGGAACACGCGGCCAGCGGGGAGTGGATGAACAGCAGTATGCGGATATCATAGTCCGCCTGTCCACATTGCTCCGTTTTGCATCCGAAATCAAGGAAATGGACATCAATCCTCTTGTTGCGACTGAGCGGGGGTTGTTTGTCGTAGATGCACGTATACGAATTGAGAAGTGATTGATCTTGGATAAATTTCTGATACTAAATGTCCTGTATTCCGAAAGTCTTATAAAAAACTTTTGGAATACAGGACATTTCTTTTAGGCTTTAAAAATTCCCGCACGCAAATGTAGTTATTTACCGAATATGGATGGTAAAAAATAGTTGTAAAACATCTAAAATTATTTAACCATACATGCGAATGCGATCTTTAAATAGCATATATTTGCAGCATTGCAAAGTTGAGATAGCAATATAACAGTTGAAATCAACAAAACTAGAATCTAAATTCAATACTGTCGAATATGGAAAGAAAAAGAGTTTACACATTCGGAAATGGAAAAGCCGAAGGTAAAGCGGATATGAGAAATCTGCTGGGTGGTAAAGGCGCTAACCTTGCCGAAATGAATCTGATTGGTGTTCCGGTTCCTCCGGGTTTTACTATTACCACAGAGGTATGTTCCGAATATTATGATTTAGGAAAAGACAAAGTGGTTGAATTGTTGAAATCAGACGTTGAAAAGGCAATCGCCAATATTGAGACGTTGATGAATTCAAAATTTGGAGATGTTGCCGATCCGTTGTTGGTATCCGTTCGTTCCGGTGCACGTGCATCTATGCCGGGTATGATGGACACGATCCTGAATTTAGGTTTGAACGATGAAGTGGTGGAAGGACTAAGCCGTAAGACGAACAATCCTCGGTTTGCATGGGATTCATATCGCCGTTTCGTACAAATGTACGGAGACGTCGTGTTGGGTATGAAACCGACCAGCAAGGAAGATATCGATCCATTTGAAGCAATTATCGAAGAAGTCAAGGAAGCGAAAGGAGTGAAGCTAGACAATGAACTGGATGTGGAGGATTTGAAAGCACTGGTCGCTAAATTCAAAATGGCTGTCAAGGCTCAGACTGGTAAGGATTTCCCGACTTCCGCCTATGAACAACTTTGGGGTGCCATCTGCGCTGTGTTTGACAGCTGGATGAACGAACGTGCTATCCTTTATCGTAAGATGGAAGGGATTCCTGCCGAATGGGCGTACAGGCGATGGTGTTCGGCAATATGGGCGATACTTCCGCTACCGGTGTATGTTTCTCTCGTGATGCCGGTAACGGAGAAGACCTCTTCAACGGTGAATACTTGATCAACGCACAAGGCGAAGACGTGGTGGCTGGTATCCGTACGCCGCAACAGATTACCAAGATCGGTTCGCAGCGTTGGGCGAAACGTGCCGGTATTTCAGAAGAAGAACGCATAACTAAATATCCTTCAATGGAAGAAGCCATGCCGGAAATCTATAGGCAACTGGACGAACTGCAAACAAAGCTGGAAAACCATTATCATGATATGCAGGATATGGAATTCACCGTGCAGGAAGGAAAACTGTGGTTCCTGCAAACCCGTAACGGAAAACGTACCGGTGCTGCAATGGTTAAAATCGCAATCGACTTGTTGCATCAAGGTATGATTGACGAGAAGACAGCATTGAAACGTATCGAACCGAATAAACTGGATGAACTGCTTCACCCGGTATTCGACAAGGTGGCCGAGAAACAGGCGAAAGTTTGGGTGAAAGGCTTGCCGGCATCTCCGGGAGCGGCAACAGGGCAGATCGTGTTCTTCGCCGATGATGCGGCCAAATGGCATGCTGACGGAAAGAAGATCGTAATGGTCCGTATCGAAACATCCCCTGAGGATCTGGCTGGTATGGCTGTTGCCGAAGGTATTCTGACTGCTCGTGGCGGTATGACTTCGCATGCTGCCGTTGTTGCACGCGGTATGGGTAAATGCTGCGTATCCGGTGCCGGAGCTTTGGAAATCGATTATAAGAATAAGACTGTAGAAGTCGATGGTATTAAGCTGAAAGAAGGCGACTATATTTCTATAAACGGTACGACCGGTACGGTTTATGTCGGAAAGGTAGAGACGAAGGCTGCCGAACTGTCCGGTGATTTTGCCGAATTGATGACTTTGGCAGATAAATATACGAAGTTACAGGTTCGCACGAATGCCGATACTCCGCACGATGCTACGATCGCACGCAATTTCGGTGCTGTAGGTATTGGTTTGTGCCGCACGGAACATATGTTCTTCGAAGGTGAAAAAATCAAGGCTATGCGTGAAATGATCCTGGCGGAAGATGCGGAAGGGCGTAAGAATGCACTGGCAAAGATCCTGCCTTACCAGAAGGAGGACTTCAAAGGTATTTTCAAGGCAATGGCAGGTTGTCCGGTAACCGTGCGTCTGCTCGATCCTCCTTTGCACGAATTCGTTCCTCATGATCTGAAAGGTCAGGAAGAAATGGCGGAAGCAATGGGCGTATCAGTAAAAGAGATCCAGAAACGAGTTGAATCACTCTGTGAACATAACCCGATGTTAGGACATCGTGGTTGCCGTTTGGGTAACACATATCCCGAAATCACAGAAATGCAGACACGTGCCATTTTGGGAGCCGCTCTTGAACTGAAGAAGGAAGGTATTGAAGCTAAACCTGAAATCATGGTTCCGCTGACGGGTATCTTATACGAATTCAAGGAACAAGAAAAAGTGATCCGTAAAGCTGCCGCACAGTTGTTCGAAGAAATGGGAGACAACATCGACTTCAAGGTCGGTACGATGATCGAAATTCCGCGTGCGGCATTGACTGCCGACCGTATTGCTTCTTCTGCCGAGTTCTTCTCGTTCGGTACAAACGACTTGACACAGATGACTTTCGGCTACTCTCGCGACGATATCGCTTCCTTCCTGCCTGTTTACTTGGAAAAGAAGATTCTGAAAGTCGATCCGTTCCAAGTTCTCGATCAGAATGGAGTGGGACAGTTGGTGCGTATGGCTACAGAAAAGGGACGTGCTATCCGCCCGGATCTGAAATGTGGTATCTGTGGCGAGCATGGCGGTGAACCTTCCTCTGTGAAGTTCTGCCATAAAGTAGGATTAAACTATGTTTCCTGCTCACCGTTCCGCGTTCCAATCGCACGTATCGCGGCGGCGCAGGCTGCTATAGAAGACTGATCCGGTCATAAATGTTCGATTTCATAATAGTGAAATTGGAGTTCCATGCCTATGAAACAAAAGTTTCATGGGTATGGAATTCTTATTTTATCATAGTATCCGATGATTTTCGAGAATAATTTATGAAAAAAAGTACCGAAGGAATCACAAAATAATGTACATTTGCTTTTCGATGATGAACGAATAAACAATATCTACGTATGGAGCGATATTTAATAATTAAGACGAGAGATGAATTATTGCGTATTAAAATAGGGCAGATCCTCTATTTTGAAGCAGATAGAAATTACACCAAATTACTATTATCCAACGGAATTCAATTCACATTTGCAATCAATATAGGAAAAATTGAAGAAATATTGGAGAAACAGGTCGCAGGTTGTAACACAATCCTGATGCGTGTAGGTAAAAGCCATATTATTAATAAAAATCACATCTTGCAGATAAATTTACCCAAGCAGAAGCTGTTATTGCTAACGCAGGATGGAAAACCAAGGGAGTTGGTGATATCCAAGGATCCCTTGAAGGTATTGAAAGATACGCTCGAAAAGGAAATGGGAAAACCTGAAGAACCAAAAGTTGTTACAGAATGATCATCAGAATTGGAAAAGCAAGCGATAATGATTTTGTAGTAAACGACCCTCATGTAAGCCGGTATCATGCAAAGCTAGTCCGTGAAGAGGGAGGATATTGGCTACTTGAAGATTTAGGGTCGACAAACGGAACATTTGTTAATGGTGCTCAGATTGTTAAAAAACATGTTACTCCCAGCGATACGATCAGGCTGGGAGATAATTATGTGTTAAACATTTCCGAGGCCTTGAAGTCCAACAATGATTATAGCGAGGAGTTTGCTGTGTTGAAGCAGATATACGATGATTACATTCAAGCAAAGGTTAAGATACAGTCTTCTAACCAATTTAAAACTAGGTTATTCCAATCACTTCCGTTTGCTCTTCCTGGTGTAGTGGGGGTTGTGATCGGTTTTCTAGGGAAAGGAAGTCCGGAATTGTTCGGACTGAGCTTGTTTATCACGATCTGCGCTCCGACGGTCGGTATCTATCTGGGTGCGAAACAATCAGCCAAAATCCCACAGTTGTTGCAAGATTTGACCAATCAATTCAAAATCGACTATGTTTGCCCCAAGTGTGGAACGTTTTTGGGTGAAATACCCTGGGAATCATTGCGCAATAAAAAACAATGCCCGATGCCTTCCTGTAAAGCTAAATGGGTGAGCGAATAGGATTCCGTTTCATATACTAAAAGTAATACTTTCGTACAGTAAACCCAAACATTTGATTATAAGGAACTATTTTGTGCTTGGATGTCAGCTCGTTTCCCTACTTTTGTTTCCAGAAAATTTAATTATAACATTTTATGCAAGAAGAGGATTACACATTCGTGACTTTAGACAGCGACGATGCTATACTGAACGACGCTGTTATTGTGGATGTGGACGGGGAAAACGACTTGTCGGATGTTGTAATGATTGACGAAAGTATTGATGTTTCTGATTTTATTACATTATCCGATGACACTATTATGTTGTCCGACGCAGATATGCTGGATACATATTCAACCGATATTGACGGATCTGATATATCGTTCATTTTATGATTTCCGTTAAATGTCCACATTGCCATGTTGGGTTAAAGGTAGACGAGGGGAAAATTCCCCTCGATATCACCTCTTTCAAATGCCCGAAGTGCAGACAACCGATTCCAGTCTCTTTGCTATCTATGGAGAAAGGAAGTGTCGCATCTGAATCGGAAACAGTTCTGATACAGCCTCTTCGTATGACGACCGGACGTCTTTCTGTAATTGCAAATGCTGATACGCCAGAGCAAACTTTCCCTCTTCAGGAAGGTGTCTATATCATCGGACGAAAATCCAATGCATCCACTGCTACGATCGGTATTGTGACGGCTGATAAATCAATGAGCCGAGAACATATCCGGATCGAGGTAAAAAAAGATGCCAAAGGTGGTTATAAACATTATCTTTCTGACAATAATAGTAAAAATCATACGTTATATAATAGCAATTACTTAGAGAATGGAGAGATTGTCGTACTCAATAATAATGATGAAATTATTATTGGTCGCACAGTTCTTCGATTTAATGAATAAAAATAGTCTATGCTATGAATATAACGATCGGCAACCCTTGGGCAGTCAGTGAAAAAGGAGGCAGATTGAATAATGAAGATTCTATCTTTCCTTTGCCGGAAACGGCAAATTCCAACCAAAACTTATTTTTGGTATGTGATGGTGTCGGGGGGGCTGAAAAAGGGGAGATTGCAAGTTCATTGGCTTGCGAGTCTTTCCAGACTTTTTTCTCAACTTTTCGTGAAGGTGAGCCGAACGCAGATTTTATAAATAAAGCGATTCGTTATACCGAAGCACGTTTTGATGACTATGTAGCAATTCATCCGGAAGCCAAAGGAATGGCAACCACCTTGACCATGACCTTTGTAGGTACGACTGGCATAACCTTGGCGCATGTGGGGGACAGTCGGATTTACCATTTCCGGAAAGGAGAAATCTTGTTCCAGACTGAAGATCATTCTTTGGTCAATTCGTTAGTGAAATTAGGAAAAATCACCCATGAAGAGGCAGCACATCACCCACAGCGGAATGTGATCATACGGGCTATCCAAGGGACGGACCGTCCGACAGAGGCTGATGTCGTACTTTTGGATGATATCAAGGCTGGTGATTTTTTGTTCATGTGTTCGGATGGTGTACTCGAACGTCTTAACAATGATGAGCTTTCGGATATATTCGAGCATTTAGGTGGTCCGGAAGAGATTAAAAACGCAATCATGTCCGCTTGCAGTGGGAAAACACGCGATAACTTTTCTTTTTACATCATACCTATACAAAATGTGTTAGATTCCGCAGGAATTAAGCAAAATATTCTTTCTTTCCTTTATTCTTTTATATAAATAACGTACTTTTGGCAGATCAATAGAATTGCGCATAGTATAGTTATGAATTTGCCAAACGGACATGTTCTTCAGAATGGAAAATATCGGATCACTCACGTAATTGGTCAGGGCGGCTTTGGTATAACATACAAAGGCGTCTGGTATACGGAGGTGAAGGGCTCGTTAGGAACTGTGCAAACAGAGGTGCCTATTTGTGTAAAAGAATACTTCTTTAAAGACTATTGTTACAGGGAAGCAGAATCATTTGCTGTCAAGGTGCATTCCGAGACAGGAAAGGTTCTTTTCGATAAATTCAAAGAGAAACTTATCAAGGAGGCCAAGATACTTTCTGAAGTTCACCATCCTCATATAGTGAATGTGCTGGAAGTTTTCGAAGAAAACGGCACGGCTTATATTGCCATGGAATATATTCCCGGTTGTTCACTCAAATATATGATGGACAGGGAAGGCATATTGCCGGAACCGAAAGTCCTCAGATATGTTCGCCAGATAGGAGAAGCACTCCAGTTTGTACATGAAAAGAACATTCTTCACTTGGATATCAAACCCAGCAATATCCTGATCGACTCGTCAGGGAAAGCACGTCTGATTGATTTCGGCGTGAGCAAGCGATATGACATCGAGCAACAGGAAACAAGTACGACCATGCTTACCTTATCAAAAGGATTTGCCTCGATCGAACAATACGATAACGAAGGGACACAAAGTTTTTCACCCTGTCCGGATATCTATTCGCTCGGTGCTACCATGTATAACCTTTTGACAGAGAAGATTCCGACCGAATCTATTTTGCGGGCAACACGTCCTTTGCAGAATCCGTCGGAACTGAACAAGAATATATCTCCTAAGACAGAAGCCGCCATAATCAAAGCAATGCAAATCATTCCGGCCGATCGTTTTCAAACGGTGGATGAAATGATGGCTGTATTAGATTTTCCTGCGGAAGAAGAAATACCTGCAAATGAGTTGCAAAATACAGACGGGCAGGAAGCGGATGGTGAGACAACGGTCATACATCCGAATGAGCAATCGCCTCAGAATGAGGAGGACGAAGATCGTACGATTATAAATAGCGAAGAAATTATTTCTCAGCCCTCTAAGAAAAAAAGAAAAGGGATGCTGATATCCGTGCTTATTGCTATATTTGCTAGTGCAGGATCTGTTGTCGCTTTTCTGGTGCAGGGGAACAAAACCTCTACGAAACCGGATGTAACGGAGTTGATTAGCCCGGTCGAAGAGGAAAAAGATTCAATAGGCATCCTCCAAGACACAACTGTTTTGGAGATGGAAGAAGTATCTATGCTTAGCGAGAAGGATAAAAAAACAGAGGCAGCAATGGCCCGACAACCGGAAAAGATGACGCCCGTTGTTGTTGATGAACCCCGGAAGCAACCGGATACAAAGCAGGTTCCGGCTGAAGGAAATAAAATAACAATACAGCCAGTACAGCCTACTGCTGAAGAAATTGAGGCGGAATATGTCGCTTTAATAGCTTCCGGCAAGGAGAAGATGGGAAAAGCGGATTTTACGAACGCAAAGAAAGATTTCACGAAAGCGAAAGAAACCAAGTTGACGGAAGAGGTCGTACGCCTTTTGATTTCTTGTGATGAAAAGGAAGCAGCCAAACTTTTAGCCGACAGGAAAGCTCAATATGAGATGAAGAAAACTTTTGGGAACTTTACAATTGTACGAAAGAAATCGACCATGTTATACGGGGCGATCGATTCGGAGGCGAATGAGCGTATACCATGTAAATACCGTAATGTCGGGATTGCCGAAAATGGCCGTGCTTTCGAACGTAAAGATGGTTTGTTCGATATCTATAATGCCGATGGCGTATTGGTAAATGAAGGATCAACGTATTATTAACGTGTTTATGAAAAGACTTTGGATTTTAACTCTTTTTGTTGCGTTGCCGATGTGTTTGCTGGCCCAACAAAAAACAGAATATAACAGAAAAGGTGACGAGGCGATGAAACGCTTGGACTATAGCGATGCAAGGATGTGGTATGAAGAAGGTGTCGTGCAATGTGATCCTTACAGTATCGAGCAGCTCACATCGATTTGGTTAGCCAACCAGAGGATGCGTCCATCAATGCACAGTCTGATGAACAAGTGTCGGGCTTGTCTGGAACTGATGGCCAATAATGAGGATACAACAGCCATTTCGCAGCTGATAATCTATTATACCGAGGGGATAGGAACTTCCAAAAACGAAACTTTGGCCCAATCCTGGCAAGATCGTCTGGAAACACTTCGCAAACCGGTAGAGTCCGTTTTCTATCCTTCTGCCAACCCAATAAAGCCAGATACCCCCAAAGAACCGATGAAGTTCTTTATTGGTTATGCCTACTCCATAGAAGCACCTTATGGCTTGACAGTGGGAGGGGTGAAATCTCGTTTGGGTTGGTTCCTGCGTTTTAAGACCAATCTAGGTTTTAAGGAGTACGATGGGGAATGCCGGGGAACAGATGAGTTTGTCGGCCCTACTCCCGATAATCCGTTTTATTTCACGAATAAGAAAAAGGTGAATAACTATGCCGGTACAGCTGGTTTGGTTGTAAAATGTACATCCTGGTTATATACGTCCGTAGGTTTAGGATATGGCAGTCGGGAATTATTATGCGAATATATCACAATCGATAATTCGGATTATAGAATAGAAAAATCCTATTGGGCGAAGAATTTGGATTATTATTATAGCGGGTTAGCTGCCGATCTGGATGTAATGGTTAAGTTCGGTCCTGTGTTTGTAAGTGCAGGGTGTAATACGTTGAATTTTAAATATGTTGATTTGAATGCCGGTGTCGGTCTGTTTTTCTAATAAGAATTATTTATGAAATACATATACTCAATCTTTTTATCAGCTGTTTCACTTTTATGGATGCTTTCCGGATGTGTGGAAGATCCGGATATGGATACGCGTTTGCAGAAAGCAAAGGCTCCGGAGGTTTCCGAGACTTCAATGGAAGGTGAAGCATATGCTTCTTCGATCACTTTAAAGGCTCAAATAATGAAAGAGAACGGTTTGCCAGTAAAAGAATGTGGGGTTTGTTGGAGTACCCAAACAGGAACGGAGCCGCTTGAGAACATGCGTAACAAGCGATATACAAAAGCTGATAAAATAGAAAACCACAATTTTACAGCTACCATATCCAATTTGGAAGATAGTACAAAATATTATGTATATGCTTATGCTATTAATGATATAGATACTGCATTTTCAAAAACAGAAGGAGCGTATACGACAATAAATGGTATTGGAGAAGTTGCGACTTTGGATGTGGATAGTGCCACAGTAAAAGCAACTTCCACTTGGGTAAAAGGGAAAGTTAAGAATCGGGGAGTCGGCATTGAGAAATTAGGTTTCTACTATAAGAAAAAGAAACAAACCGGAGATATCGAACCCTCGGATCAAGATTCCGTTATCACATACGAAGGGAGTGACTTGGCAACTGTCGATACTTTCTCCTGCCAGATTACGAATCTAGAGCCGGAAACTTGGTATTATGTCCGTGCTTTTGCCAAAAATCAGTTTGGCGAGTTTGCTTTTAATGTGGACTCTTTTAGGACTACAGATGGCAAACCTTTTGTCGGTAAGTTGAGTCTGATAAAAGATAGTACGACTTTCACCACAGCCGATCTGTCTGCTTTCTTGATCAATGAGGGAGATGCACCTGTCAGTGCCTATGGTTTCTGCTGGAGTGTAGAAGAAGAGCCAACGATAGAAGCCGATACAATCACTTGTACGAATCTTGCGGATAATGGCAAATTTACAGGAAGGATCCGGGGCTTGGAATCGGCCAAAAAATATTATGCAAGGGCCTATGCCATAAATGACTTCGGTACGGTATATAGTGAAGAAGAAATTACGATTTCGACAAAAAGCGAGAAGCCGAATATTATAACATTCCCCATCACCCCTGATTCGATCAAAAGCGATGGAACAGTTCACATTGGCGGGGAGTTGCAGAATGGCGGAAACAGTGCTGCTACAGAGTGGGGAATTTGTTGGTCTTCAAACAATAAGGAGCCGAGTATCAAGGATAATCATGTTGCTGTAGAAGACTCGATTTTCACATATGCTTTATCGGCATTGAAAGGGGCTACAAATTATTATGTAAGAGCTTACGCTGTAAATGAACATTGCCTTGTCGGGTATGGCCAGACACAAACATTCAAGGCACCTGACATCTTTACGGAAAAGAGCATATACACAGGTGAAGACCGTCAATATTCGGCAAGCTTTGTGCTAAACGGACAAGCCTATATCGTTGGTGGGGATT
>ERZ791579.1684-NODE-1684-length-11466-cov-3.562440_pt1 | contig 11466 bp, 12 predicted proteins | sample MGYA00509968_ERZ791579 | MGnify/ENA primary metagenome ERZ791579 (study PRJEB30046, sample SAMN00791924) | human gut metagenome | study: EMG produced TPA metagenomics assembly of the A metagenome-wide association study of gut microbiota in type 2... | reverse complement strand
AACAAAAACATATCACCATAAAGAATGATGCAGAAAAGATGTTGGCTGGTTGGACCTTCCGGCAGCGGAAAAACAACCGTTTCTCGTCTGGCCGCTCGTTTCTGGGATACCAAACAAGGTACAATTACCGTTGGCGGTATGGACATTTCCAAGGTAGACCCAGAAACCTTGATGACCCTATATTCCATTGTGTTCCAAGATGTCACATTGTTTAATGATACTATTTTGGAAAATATCCGACTGGGCAAAAAGGGTGCTACGGATGAAGAAGTCCTGCGAGCTGCAAAGCTGGCAAATTGCGATGAATTTGCAGAGAAATTGCCGAACGGCTATCAAACCATGATTGGAGAAAACGGCAGTGCCCTTTCCGGCGGGGAACGGCAGCGGATTTCCATTGCAAGAGCCATGCTGAAAAACGCGAAGATCGTGATCCTGGATGAGGCCACCTCGGCGCTGGATGAAGCTACGGAGGTCGCTGTATTGCAGGGGCTCCGGGCATTAGAACCGAGACCCACCTGCCTGCTTATCACCCACAGGAAGGGTGTTTTAAAATATTGTGACAGAGAACTTTGCATCCGGGAAGGGAGTGTGACGGAAGAATGCAGTACCACTACTATCTGTACGGCATGAGGGTAACAGCGGATCTGGACTTTGTACAGCTGGATCCGGTACGTTTACCGGAGGATGACAGGGACTTCGGACTGGAAAAGGTCCGGATCCGGGCGATGGACGAAGAGGAGGAAGCACAGTTTCGGAAAGAACACGGAGACTGCGTCTGCGGAAGTTTTTTGGGTACAGAAAAAGGCTGGTTGTGTAATCGTACGCTGGCCATGAGTGTGGAGCGGGGACAGGTGATCCGGTATCACATCCGGAAGGGAGGAGATCCCGGAGCGGTACGAACCTATCTGCTGGGCTTTGGAATAGCAATGCTCAGCCTTCAGCAGGGAAAACTTCCCATACATTGCAGTGCGCTGGCAACTCCGGAAGGTGGTGCGATCCTGATCGCCGGAGAGAGTGGCGCGGGCAAGTCCACACTGACGGCAGAACTGCTGAAACGGGGGTATCGTTTTCTGGCAGACGATATGGCAGTGGTGGACATTTCCGGAAAAGAAGGGGTGTGGGTGTATCCGGCTTTTCCTTATATGAAGCTGTGCAGGGATGTGGTGCTGAGGCAGGGATATCCCCCGGAAGAACTTTTGTATATTGATGAAAAAAAGGACAAATTTCTGGTGCCCTGTACCGGGGTATTTCAAAGGGAAAAGGCCAGACTGGAACGATTTGTTTTTCTGGGAATCCGATGGAAAAAAGAGGCGGAAGATAAGTCCGGGAAGATAAAAGCAGAAAAAATCACAGGCCCCGACAGCATGATCGTGTATAAAGACAATCTGTTCTTAAGACATCTGTGGAAAAAACAGGATCCGGGAATGGAAATCTGGCAGAACTGCCTGAAAATAGCGGAGCAGATACCGGTCTTTTGGATAAGGAGACCGGCAGCAGGTGATTCCACTGCCGAGGTGGCAGCGGAAGTACACGCACTGCGAAACGTCGTGTCAGCTTAAGAACTCTTCCGGTTCCTCAGAAGGCTGCGGGGGCTGACAGTCGCCGCCACCGGGATGGTGTCCGGGATGATGTCCTCCTCCGCCGGGATGTCCGGGGTACCAGGGAAACCATCCACAGGCGGTCTCGGATACCTTCAGTTCCATCAGTTCAGGTTGTGTCCAATGCTTCATAAGAATTCTCCTTTCCGTCTGCCTTATGCAGAGATGTACACGGGGAAAGTCCCTGTGTGACTACAGCATAGGGAACACAGGGGCGGAAGTAAAGAAATGTATCATGATTGTAAGAATTTTGCAGGAAGTGTCACAGAAAAGATACTGCCTGCACCGGGGGCATTTTCGCAGGACACGGTTCCGCCGTGACGTTCTGTGATCGTCTTTACAATGGCCAGTCCCAGACCACTGCCGGTGGCAGAACCGGGAGTTCTGGCGGAGGAGACGGTGTAGGTGCGGTTAAAGATCCGCTCGAGGTCCTCCGGCGGAATGCCGGGCCCCTCATCGGTCACGGAGATCCGGAGAGAAGTAAGGTCAGCGGAAGGCGCGGCAGACAGAGTGATTTTCGTTCCGGCGGGAGCATATTTTGCGGCATTGCCGAGCAGATTGTCCAGAATCCGTACCAGTTTTCCGGAATCTGCAAAAAGGGTGGCATGGAGATCCTGCGGTACAGATAAACAGAGAAGATGACCGGCATAGTGGCTGTCCGGAAGTGCGGTATAGAAATATTCTTCCAGAAAGGCCGGGGCATCCAGTTCCTGAAAGGAAAAGGCGTGGGAAGGATCCTCCAGAGTGAACAACTCATACATATCCCGGATCAGATGTTCCAGTGTCGCAGTCCGGTGATCGATCAGGGTGAGGGCACCTTCGATATCCTGTGCAGACAGAGACTGTCCGGAAGTAAGATAATCCACGGCACTGCGGATGGCAGTGAGGGGAGCCCGCAGATCATGGGAGAGATTGGCCAGCATTTCCGTACGTTCCTGTTGCAGGTGCTGCAGGGAGCGATTGCTGGCATTTAGCTGCGCGGTGATTTCCAGCAGCCTGCGGGACAGTTCTTCCACGGTCTCCTGTTCGAGAGAGGGAGAACGGAAAGCGGGGCGGGAATTTTGTGCCATGGTCAGATACCTCCTTTCAGAAAACGATACCCTTTGGACCAGACGGTCTCGATGCGGTTCTCCAATTCGTAATTGCCCTCGAAACGTTTGCGGAGACGGCTGACATTGACCATAACGCTGCGTCTGTCACTTTCCTGGTAGACACCGAAGAGAGCCGTTCCCAGTTCCTCGAAGGTGATGTCCCGGTCCGGGTGTTCTGCCAGATACAGCAGGACTTCATATTCCCGGTTGGCGAGACACAGATCCTGTTCCCGGTAGAAGGCCTTGTGGGCTACCCTGTCGATGGAAAGATTTCCGATCGTCAGTACCAGATCGGAAGAAGCCTGCGCCAGTTGTCTGCGCCTGTGGATCAGGAGGTCCACCCGGGCTTTCAGCTCCCGGAGACTGTAGGGTTTGACCAGATAATCGTCCCCACCGCAGGTAAGTCCCCGGATCACATCTTCCTCGGAACTTCTGGCAGTGAGAAACAGGATCGGCACAGAGGAAAAAGAGCGGATGTAACGGCACACCCGGTAACCGTCGGCTTCGGGCAGCATAACATCCAGTAAGATACAATCCGGAAGATTCTTTCGAATGGATAAGACGCCTTCCCGGGGGGAGATGGCAGTATACACGGTGAATCCCGCACCGGTGAGATATTTCTGATTGATCGCCAGCACTTCGGCATCATCATCGATCAGCACAAGCTTGAACATAGTATTATCTTACCTCCTTTGCTGGTGCTATTTTAGCATGGAGGAAAAACGATTGTCACCAAAGGAAGGTCGACAGAGAGAGACAAAGGACAGCGGAAAACGACAGACCGGATGAAAAAGTGACACGAGAAGGGGGAAAAAAATGAATCGGTCAAATACGAGTGCAAATAAGGATATCGGACACATAGTAAAGGATATGCTGCGGCTTCTGGTGGCTTATGGAGTGGCTGTGTTATTTATGGGAAGAGCATGGAGCCTTCGGACACTTGGGGGTATGACAGGACTGGCAGCGATATTCGTGCTGCTTTATGTATTGGGAAAGGAAGAGCAATATCTGTATAATGTGACCCTGTTCGGTTATCCGGACAGGATACAGCGGCGCAGAACAGGATCGTTTCTGGTGGCAACAGCGGCAACCGTGGCCCTGCTGCCATACATTACAGAGGATCAGAGGGGATATTTTCTGTTTCTGATCCTGGCGTACAGTCTGGAAAGCGTACCGTTGCTGCGACACGGCAGATGCTGCAGAGACATGGAAAGAAATCGCGGGGAAGTGCCGCGTACCGCATTTGTGGGAAGAAGGGCGCAGTACAACAAGTTTCGGTATTTTTTGAAGAAGACCAGCATCCCCTTGGAGCTTGTGGGGTATATTGCGGCATCGGCACAGGAACTGGCACAGATTTCAGAAGGAGATGCAGGAGAATATCTGGGAAGTCTGGAAGATCTGGAAATGCTGATCCGCCGGTACCATCTGGATCAGATCTATATTCTGCAAAAGCGCGAGGAACAGCTTTTTTCCATGCAGAAATATGTGGATCTGTGCATTGATATGGGGGTGACGGTACGGATGGTGGTGGATTTCTATAAGAGGCGCAGAGCCGACAGCTATGTAAGCTGTGTGGGAACCTATCCGGTCATCACCTACCATACGGTGACGTTGAATACCGGAGAACAGGTGATAAAACGGATCATGGATGTGGCAGGGGGCCTGGCAGGGATCGTTTTGTTTTCTCCGGTGATGTTATTGGCGGCGCTGGCCATTAAGCTGGATTCCCCCGGTCCTGTGATCTTCCGGCAGATCCGGGTCGGGAAAAACGGCAGGACATTTCAGATCTATAAATTCCGCAGCATGTATGTGGATGCGGAAGAGAGAAAGTCAGAGCTGCTGTCGCAAAATGAGATCGCCGGGGGCGTAATGTTCAAGATCCGGGAGGATCCCCGGATCACCCGGGTGGGCAGGATCCTGCGGAATTTAAGCATTGATGAGCTGCCACAGTTTTTTAATGTGTTGGGAGGTTCCATGAGTCTGGTGGGAACGAGACCGCCGACCCCGGACGAGGTGGAGAAATACGGCACAAGGCAGTGGCGGCGGATCAGTATCAAGCCGGGCTTGACGGGCATGTGGCAGGTGAACGGCAGGAGTCTGGTGACGGATTTCGAAAAGATCGTGGAGCTGGATGTGGAATATATTGATAACTGGTCACTGATGGAGGATATCCGGATTTTGTGCAAGACGGTGACAGTGTTGTTAAAGCATGCGGATGCGTATTAGAAAGAGAGGCAGAAGAGGTGGAATGAAGATGCATGGAACCCGGGTGAACTGGGTAGGAATGACCGGTGCCGTGGTATTGTTTGGATATGGATGGTGGAGAGAACCGTTGGCGGCGGTGCTGGGAGGGATGATCCTGCTTGCGGATCTGCTGGCCATGGAGGTGAGTGTAAGGAAAAGGGATGGGAAAAATGCTAAGAATACAATGTTTTGAAAAAAATGTAAAAAAAAAGAAAAATATTTCTGTTTTTCTGAACCTTTTTTCTGAGACGGAGAGTCTTAATAGATAAGACAGAATAAAAGGGGCGTTTTAACAGGCATCTCTGGAAGAAAGGAGCAAAAGGGGACATGGAAGAACGAAGACGGATCGACCGTGTGGGCTACCAGGCAAAGAGTGTTATCGTGGTATGTGATACCGGGGAAAGCATTTTTGTGGAGACCCGGAATGTCAGTCCGCTGGGCATAGCCTTTACGATGCCGGCAGGATCTCCTGACCTTAAGGGGAAAGACATCATAATCGTAGCGGATACGATGATCATGTATGCAGATGTCACCAGACAGGAGGAGCAAGAAGACGGAAATTTTAAAGTAGCTATTTCGGCAAAGAAGTTCACGCCGGAGGTGCTGCAGTATTTATTTGAACATATTGTTGAAAAATAGAATGGAGAGGAAAAATCATATGAGAAAAAACAGTAAGAACGAAAAAGTGATTCGTGCTATGGCGATCGGCATTTCCGCAATGCTGATGGCATCTTCACCGTTGACTGCACTGGCAGCAGAAGGAGAGGGGAATTCTTCCGAAGGAAACGAGGATAAGAACATTACAGTGACACCGGAAGCCGGTGTATGCGATCAGGCGGAAGCAGTCGCAAAAGATGCTGACAAGGCTGTAGAGGACGCCGAAAAGAGTGCCGCTGATGTGAAGGCGGAAGTGGTTGACAAGGTGGCAGCCGGAGATGTGAAGGATGCCGAGGGAAAGGATCTGTCTCAGGACATTCTGGATGCCAATGCCAAAGTAGAGGATAAGACTGTTAAAGACGGTTCATCCCTGAAGGACGCAGAGTCTGCCGTAGAGAATGCAGATACTGCGCTAGGGGTTGCGGAGGCCAATGACAAGCTGTCCGACGCAGAACTGAATAAGGCAGCTGATGCTGCGGCAAATGCAGGACAGACTGCGGCAGAAGCAAAAGATGCCATGCAGGCTTCCCAGGATAAGGTAAATGGACAGATCGAGAATATCAAGGATGCTGCTTCTATCACCGATGCCAATGCTGCCTATGAAGAAGTAAAGACTACCGTGGATCAGGCACAGGCAGATTTTGACGCAAAGCTCGGGGAGTACAATACCGCCAAGGCAGCTTATGAAGAAGCCGCAAAGAAACTGGCGGATTATGAAAAGGCATATGAGGATGCTATAAACAGTGCGGATGCTAACGCTGTGGCAGCAGCAGAGGAACTTGCGGCAGCACAGAAAAATGCAGAAGGACTGGCAAAGGCTCTGGAAGCTGCCAAGAGCGCAGTGGATACCTCCGCAGCAGGTGCCATGGATATTGCAGATAAGGAAGCTCTGACACAGGGAGATCAGGGACTTAACTGGAAAAATGAGGATAAGCTTTTCATTTCCATTATGCAGAACTACTATCTGCCCGAGGTACAGAAGATCACTGCCGATGATATTAAGGTTGTCCGCAGACAGGGTGAAGACAATAATACCAAGAATTATTTTGAAGTAACCTATACCGATGAGAATGGTAATAAGCAGACAAAGTTTTACAACTATGTGATGGATGACAAACAGACTTCCAAGGACAATATCGTGATCTTTGAGAAGCGAATTGAGGAAGTAAACTGGAAGACGGCGCAGGAGACCAATCCGGATCAGTATGTGAAGGAAAATGGGGATACTATCACTGTTTCCGAAGTGGAAAAAGGTCTGAAAGACGGAACCATTATTGCAGTAGATGGAAAGAAAGTGATCAAGAACGACGGAACCGAGAGTATCATTATTTCTGACAATAACCAGAAGACCGAAAACGGCGAGGTTGATACTGATGTAAATGAGGCTACCGAGAAGGAATCCTGGAAACTGGATGAGAACGGCAACCTGATCAAGACCGTGACCGCTGATGTGACCACCATCACCTATACCGATGCAAAATTCACTTCTACCGAACAGTATCAGACAGAGGCAGAGAGAGATGCTGCAGCTGCTGCAAAGGAAAAGGATTTGAAGGACGCTGCCGGCAAGGATGTAACCGTTACAGGAACAGAAAAAACGGATTATACTTATACCGGTAACGGAACCTACATTCCTACCTTTACGAAGACTGTGAATGTGAAGGATGAAGAGGTTGAATGGAAGCATACAGATAAAAAGACGGATTATGGTGTAAGAACAGAGGAAGAAGCAGTAGCAAAGGTTACGAAAGAGCAGGAGAAGGCGTTAAGCAATAAGATTAACGATGATGACGACTTATACCTGATCGGTGTAAGCAGTGATCTTAAGGTAACCGGCTATACAGAAGATCACTGGTATGATGATTCCGACTTCCTCGTATCCGGCACTGTATCAGCAACCTACGCAAAGGTTACCAAGAAAACTGTCGATCAGAGTACCTTCGGTTCTCTTTGGAATGATATCAAAGCCCTGTTTGGTAAGGGAGAAGCTACGAACAAGAAGCTGGAAGATGCAGCCAGAAAGGCAGTCGAGGCAGACGGTGGTATTTTTGTAAGTGCCAACTGGGATGACTGGAAGTTCGGCAAGGCAACCATCCGCTATGTGGCAGGTGTCAGCGTTAAGACCGATGAGAAGACCTCTGCTGAGGAGGTACAGAATGCGGTACAGGATGCAGCACTGGCACAGGCAAAAGCAAGCGGCGCAACCGGTGTGTACAATGTGAAGACTACAGATACCGATACCATTGCTCATACCAGCTATTCCTATGAGATTGATTATTTGGAGAAAACCGGAGAGACCACAACCAATACTGCTGTCAGAACTGAGACTTATGCAAATGCAGAGGTGCTGACCGGTCAGATCATCCAGAACCTGAATTACATTCAGGGCAACATCAAACTGACCCAGAAGGATACTGAATATCGTAAGTTCGTAGATGATGCCAAGGCTCTGACCCAAAAGTATCAGAAGCTGTTACAGGATGCACAGGACGCACAGAAAGACGTGGAAACAGCGCAGGCTAAGGTCAATGAGCTGAAGGCAGAGATCGAAGCTCTGAAGAGTAACAGAACCAGTAACCTTGGAGCTCTGAAGGAACTGGAAGGAAAGCTGGCCGTGGCTGAACAGAACAAAAAGGATGCAGAAGATACTCTGAAGGAGATTCTGGGCAGCCTGGATGAGGCAGGCGGAGAGCTGGATAAGGTGATCGAGCGTCTGACTCCTGCACCTACACCCGGAACACCTGCAGGTGGAGAAGGTGAGACCGGAGATGCCGGTGATACAGAGGAAGGCGGCGCCGGAGAGGCAGCAACAGTTGTTACACCTGTTGCACTGGCAGCAGCACCCGCAGCACAGGCAACCGTAGTTGCACAGAACCAGGCAGCAGCACCCGTTGTACAGATCGCTGACGAAGCAGCACCTCTTGCAGAAGCAGCTCCTGCAAATACACAGGAAACCGTTCAGGCAGGTTCCGATAAGGAAGAGACCAAGGAAGCCGTAAATATCGAAGAAGAGGCTGTTCCCCTGGCAGATGTAGCTGTGGAAAGCGAACATGCAAAGATGTCCTGGTGGTGGTGGCTGATCATTCTGATCCTCGGTGCAACCGGATATGAAATGTACAAGAAGCACAATGAGAAGAAGAAGCTGAAGGCTCAGGCAGAAAATACAGGAGATATCGAAGAATAAAAGATAACAAAAACGACATCCATCGGGATTTTCCCGGTGGATGTCGTTTTTTAGACCTTGGAAAGCGGATTACTCGAAGAGCTCTTCAACTTCTTCCAGATCACTGTCTCCGGTCAGAAGAAGAGTCACTGTGGCCTGGGCACTGCTGATATCGGTTGTCCCCTCAACGCATAATTCACCGTCAGTATTGTAGAGAGCCCATTGGAACTCATTGACAGAGGAGGGCCAGTCTGCTTCCATAGAGATCGATTCCTGATCCGACAGGGAATCCAGATTTACCTGTTCCCCGGTCACGGGATCAATGACCGCTACCATACCGACTTCGATGCCACACATATTGACTACCGACAGGGTGAGTGCCCTGGTATCCTCCGAAGTGGATTCTATGGCAGACGACTCGGAATCCGGGGAAACATCGGCAGGCAGGGCGGCAACAGTCTCAGACGGGGAGGTGGAAGCAGTCGTGGCGGAGGATGTATCCTCTCCGTCAGAATTCTGACTGCATCCTCCGAATAACAGACAACAGGACAATATACTTACAGCAAAAATATGTCGTATGAAACTTTTTTTCATAATAATCTCCATTCTGCAGACGATTCCTTCCGTCGGAGAAATCGCGAATCAAATTTCAAATTTGATTCTGCGATAAGGGCTGCTTTGTGACGCCTGCAGCACAAATAGCCGTGTGAAAATCTATATCACCATTATATCGGATTTCCCATAAAAAGTAAATTTATGCGATAAAAATTTCCGGAAGCAGACCGGTAGGAATTCCTGAAAAAAATATCGAAAAATGTGAGCCGTTTTTCATGGATAAGTAGTCTTTATAGATAGAGACTAAGAAATAACGGAGGCGGTCGAGATGAGCGGCATGTTATATTCCATACCTGTGATTTTGACAGGTTATCGAATCGTACAAATTGAAGATGAAGCGACACCGCTTGCACAGGCAGCAAAGAGTGGATATTACGGTGACACAGTAGCCGGAATGCTGGGCATTGGTGTTTTATTACTCTTGGTGATTTATTTTATATTATGCAGAAAATACCAGAAAAGAATCATAGAATTGCAGGAAAATGCACATCCCGGCTGGAACTGGTGGAAACTTAGAAAGCAGGTAACCGAACTGGAGGATAAAAAGGCAGAAGGAATTGTCGAGGATATCCGGCGGGCAGCGCAAAGCTATATGACTGTTTAAATTTAATCAGAAAGATCCGGGGATCATCCCCGGATTTTTTACACCAGATTTATAAAAGTGAAGTATTTCGTTGCTGATGTCTGCCGGGAATGTTATAATCATGTATGTGGCCGGTTCAGAGACCTGCGCCACAAGCATAGGAAAGAAAAGGAAGGCAATCTATGAAAGTCTTGGTAACAGGCGTAAAAGGCCAGTTGGGATATGATGTGGTAAATGAGTTGACAAAGCGCGGAATTGAGGCTGTCGGCGTGGATATTCAGGAGATGGATATCACAGATGCGGCCAGCGTGGAAAAGGTGATCGGAGAGGCGGCACCGGACGCTGTGGTACACTGTGCAGCCTATACCGCAGTGGATGCAGCGGAGGATAACGTGGAAATCTGCCGTAAGGTCAATGCGGACGGCACACAGAACATTGCGAATGTCTGCAAGAAGCTGGACTGCAAGATGGTCTATATCAGTACCGATTATGTGTTTGACGGCGAGGGCACCAGACCCTGGGAGCCAGAGGACGAGCGTCATCCGCTGAATGTATACGGACAGACCAAATACGAAGGAGAACTGGCAGTACAGAATACACTGGAGAAATATTTTATCGTAAGAATCTCCTGGGTATTCGGAGTCAACGGCAAGAACTTCATCAAGACCATGCTGAATCTGGGCAAGACCCATGATCATCTCACAGTGGTGAATGACCAGTTCGGATCTCCTACCTATACTTATGATCTGGCAAGGCTTCTGGTGGATATGATCCTGACGGATAAATACGGTATCTATCATGCTACCAACGAAGGTATCTGTAACTGGTATGAATTTGCCTGCGAGATATTCCGCCAGGCTGGCATGAAAGTGGATGTGGCTCCTGTACCGGCTTCCGAGTATCCAACGAAAGCCAAGCGACCGGAGAACAGCCGCATGAGCAAAGCCAAGCTGACAGAGAACGGATTCGTAAGGCTTCCTTCCTGGCAGGATGCGTTAGAGAGATATCTGAAAGAAATCCTGTAAACAGATTTTGTGTAAGCAGGAAAATAACGGGAAATACTTCAGGGAGCGGTATCGGAAACGGTACGGCTCCCATTTTGGCGAATGTACATCATCGAGCTTTTAAGCGAGATGGTGTACAAAGTATACAAATCGAGTAGGAGCCAGCCTGCTCGACTTATAATATATGAAAAAGTCATGAAAAACCCTGTAAATTTCACGAAAAACCTGTTGACAACGGAAGTCGGAACAAGTATACTGTTAAAGCGTGCCAGAAAAGGTGCGTCTATTATACTATTAAGAAAGAGGTGAAACAGAATGCCAACATTTAACCAGTTAGTAAGAAAAGGACGTCAGACATCTGTTAAGAAGTCTACAGCACCTGCACTTCAGAAGGGTTACAACTCTTTACAGAAGAGACCTACAGATGCTCCTTCTCCACAGAAGAGAGGTGTTTGTACAGCTGTTAAGACAGCTACTCCTAAAAAACCTAACTCAGCTCTTAGAAAGATCG
>ERZ791579.1682-NODE-1682-length-11492-cov-2.123022_pt1 | contig 11492 bp, 9 predicted proteins | sample MGYA00509968_ERZ791579 | MGnify/ENA primary metagenome ERZ791579 (study PRJEB30046, sample SAMN00791924) | human gut metagenome | study: EMG produced TPA metagenomics assembly of the A metagenome-wide association study of gut microbiota in type 2... | reverse complement strand
CGTTTCACTGACATTTGTCATATCATCCACCAAAAAGCTGTCGCTAAATGCCTGAATACAATATACCTGGTTGCTTCCGAGTGCATCCACAAATGCGATAACTTCCGTTCCCTTGATCGTCTTTGTATATGCACCGGCTGCACTGCCTGCCAAATACCAGTCAACGCTGGTCCAGCCATTCGATGCTAATGTACTCGCCGGCGTTCCATAAGATACCTCGCCTGCATAAGACATTCCCGGCGCAATTGCTGTAATTCCGATCACTTCATTATCCTGCAAATATGCCAAAATATAAGTGCTATATTTCTGATCATATTGGTTGCCGCTCAGGCTGGAATTATTGCCATTCTCACGAAATGCAATCACATCAAATCCCTGTGGAGATTTTTCTTCACGTTTCACGTCAGTCGACTTACTTGCCAGTGCATTATTAAACGCTGTCTTTGTCATTCCAACCGAAAGCTGTCTGTTTCCTACCGTCAGTCCTGATGAACTTGGTGCTGCTGTTGGCGTCACTGACGGTGTTTTGCTTGGAGCTGACGTTGGGGTACCGGTTGGCGCATTCGTTGGTGCCGGCGTCGGAGTACTGGTAGTGCCACTCGTTGGTGTCGCACTTGGTGCTGCACTTGCAGATGGCTCCGGTGTCTTCTGTGCCGCTCCCTGTACTATGATCTTATCCGAATTCAAATAATATACGGTTTCTGTCATATTATCAACCAAACGCACATAAATCGTATTTACCGTACCTGTCTGCAAAGTAAAAGACTGATCATTTCTAGGATGATTTTTCCAAAAACCCTGTCCAAACTCTTCTCCTTCGTGACTTTTCAGTTCATCCAAAGACATCTCTCTACCGTAAGTATTCGTATAATACAAAGAGCCGTCAAAAATATCTGTGTAACCAATTCGGATCGTTGCCGCTTCGGTTACTGTTACATCCTTCAACGGTCTGTGGTATGCATTCCACGTCGTTGCGACATTATCATTCAAAATAATCTTCGCTGTCGTTGGGTCTCCCTCTTCCGAAGGTTGCGTTGTCTGCGAAGGATTGTCGGATACCTGTGGATTCTTGCTTGGTAAAGTTCCCGGATTAGCAGTTACTTTCGCCGTAGCTTTTGGCTTAGCAGTTACTTTTGCCACAGCTTTTGGCTTAGACGTAACTTTCGCCTTTTTCTTTGCCTTGACAACAACTTTACAGGTATACTTCTTTTTGCCGATTTTGGCAACAATTTTAGCCGTTCCTTTTTTCTTTGCTTTGACAACACCCTTCTTAGTTACTGTCGCAATTTTTTTCTTCGAAGAAGACCACTTTACTTTCTTTTTGGTCCCTTTCACCTTCAATTTAGCCTTTTTACCAACAGTCAATACAAGCTTTTTCTTGTTTAGCTTGACCTTTGCCTTGGCATCAGTCTGCTGCCCTGGTACAAACACCGATGTGATCACTAACGCTCCGGCAAGCACAAGGCTCATCCATTTCTTTCTCTCTTTTTTCATGCTATTTCCACATTCCTTTCTCTGCCCGTTGGCTTGTCAGTTTTTGCATTCGCCACAGGCACAACATTAAAATCACAGATTTCATCCCAGCTACTCTAAAATGCCACTCTCACATAATCTACCAAGTCAATGACCAAATATGTGTAAAACACATCGTCACCATTTTCAAAATATGCTGCACTTCCAAGCCCCATAACGCCAAGTCCCTCTTCATCGCAAAGCTGCGCTCTTGCCGCCTGACTCTGCACAGCAGAATTTGCAAAACCAATGGCATCCATATTGTTGGCCATAATTCGCTCACCCCACTGTCCGCACTGTAAACCTGCGCCGACGATCGCCGATTTAATCTCAGAACTGCTTCTGGTCATGTCTGTCGCATCTGTTGCACCGGCTTTTGCCATCGTGTTACTGTAGCTTTGTGCCACACCACTTAATTTTGAATTGATTGCAAGGGAACGCATTCCATAAAAAGTGAGATATGCATTGATCAGCTCGCCACTCTCTGTTGCCATCGCCTTTACCACTGCATCGCTGTACGTACATGACGCATCCTGACTGGAAAGATTGGTCATTCCATCAATAGAATAGGCTTTATCAAACGCCTGTATACAGTAAGTCGTCTGGGTTCCATAATAATCTACAAACGCCAGCACATTCGCATTGGAAGTCTCTGTGGAATAGGCTCCTGCTCCAACTACATCTCCTCTTGTTTCATACCAGTCTACCGATGACCAAGCACTTGACGATTCTAAAGCAGCTGCACCGGTTCCTGCTTTTACTAAAGAACCATATGCCATTGATTTACTGATACCACAAATACCTACGACCTTGCCGCTTTTCAGATACAGCAAAATATATGTACTAAATTTGTCATCGCGCGAAACGCTGGAGTTGTTACCGTTTGGTCGGAATGCAAGGACATCAAATCCCTGTGGAGATTTTTCCGAACGCAATATATCCGTCGAAAGTGAACCCAATACCGTGTGCACCTGTGCCAATGTCATACCAAGTGTCAGATTGCGTCCTCCAATCTGAAAGATATCCCCATTTAGTGCTACATTCTTACCCGGTGTACCGGTCACCTTCTGTGTACCGCCATTCGTTTTCGAACTGTTATTCTTACGGTTTGTATTTTTATTGCTTTTTTTAGTGGCAGCTGCTTTTACCGTTACTTTGCAGACATATTTTTTCTTGCCAACTTTAGCAGTGATCTTAGCAGTTCCCTTTTTCTTTGCCTTGACAACACCTTTTTTCGTAACGGTCGCTACCTTCTTTTTATTGCTGGACCATTTTACTTTTTTCTTGTTGTTCTTTAGCTTTAACGTAGTCTTTTTACCAACTTTTAAAACAACTTTCGTTTTGTTTAGCTTCACCTTCTTCTTGGCGGCAGCCGCAGCATCCATGCTCTGTGGCATTATCATTGCGGCAGCTAGTGCTAATGCTAATACACGCGCCCATGGCTGTCTTCTTTTTTTCATACGCTCCTCTTTTCCATGCCGATTGTACGACATTAATTTTCATTTCTATGTTACCTTTTATTATATGATATTCTTCTCTATTTCTCAACCGTTTTCGTACAGTATTTATGCGGTTTGTACGAATTTACATCTGACACATTTCTGCCACTTTTGGGACCCCCTTGATAAGCAACTCAAACTTCCGGTATGGAAAGTTTCCTATAATGCAAAAAACAGTTTTGATATTCTCGAATGAGAATACCAAAACTGCTTATCGTATTAACCTACTCTGCGTTCACTATGCATTGTTCAGGCACGAGCATTGCATCGCACTGCATTATTTATCTAGCGTGCTGACAAGATTAATTCTCGTCAGTGCCTTTTTGAGTGCTAATTCTGCGCGTACCATGTCTACCTGTTTCTCACCGCTTCCGATACGACGTTCTGCGCGGAGCTTTGCCTCTTCTGCTCGGTGCACATCGATCTCATCCGGCCACTCACAGGCTTCCGCAAGCACCGTAACCTTATTGCCGCGAATTTCCACAAATCCATCCAGCAAAGCCGCCTCACGTACTTTGCCTTCCTGATGGATCTTGACAACACCCGGTTCAACAATTGCCGTAAGTGGAATATGTCCCGCCAGCACACCGATCTCACCTTCTGTTGTCCGCATTTCAACCATGTCCACTTCCTCGTCAAAAAAGATTCGGGTCGGAGATATGATCTGCAAAGTAAATGTTTTGTCTGCCATATGACCCTCCTTTCTTATTTGGAAGCCATTCTGGCCACTACCTCGTCAATATTTCCGGCATTCAAGAAATAGCTCTCCGGAATATCATCGTGCTTACCATCTAAAATCTCTTGGAATCCACGAATCGTCTCACTAACCGGTACGTACTGTCCCGGCAGGCCTGTAAACTGCTCTGCTACATGGAACGGCTGCGACAGGAAACGCTGCACTTTACGCGCTCTATTTACAACGATCTTGTCTTCTTCTGACAACTCGTCCATACCAAGAATTGCGATAATATCCTGCAATTCCTTGTATTTCTGCAAAATCTCCTGCACGCCACGAGCCACTTTATAGTGTTCCTCACCGACAATATGCGGATCGAGGATACGTGATGTTGACTCCAACGGATCTACTGCCGGATAAATACCAAGCTCGGAAATCGCACGTGAAAGTACAGTTGTTGCGTCCAAATGTGCGAATGTATTTGCCGGAGCCGGATCAGTCAAATCGTCCGCCGGCACATAAACCGCCTGTACTGATGTGATAGATCCTGTTTTCGTTGAGGTGATCCTCTCCTGCAATGCACCCATCTCCGTCTGCAGCGTTGGCTGATAACCTACGGCACTTGGCATACGTCCAAGCAACGCAGATACCTCTGATCCAGCCTGTGTGAAACGGAAAATATTATCAATAAACAATAAAACATCTTTTCCGGAACGATCACGGAAATTCTCTGCCATGGTAAGTCCTGTAAGACCTACTCGCATACGCGCTCCAGGTGGCTCGTTCATCTGACCGAATACCATCGTCGTTTTATCAATAACACCTGACTCGATCATTTCATAATACAAGTCATTTCCTTCACGAGTACGCTCACCTACACCGGTAAATACGGAATATCCACCGTGCTCCTGCGCGATATTTGTGATCAACTCCTGGATCAATACAGTTTTACCTACTCCGGCGCCACCGAACAAACCAATCTTACCACCTTTCTGGTAAGGGCAAAGCAGATCAACGACCTTGATTCCGGTTTCCAAAATCTCTGTTTCTGTCGACTGCTCATCGAATGCCGGCGCTTTTCTGTGGATCGGGTCATATCTCACCCCTTCCGGTGCCGGTTTCTCATCAATTGGCTCACCTAACACATTAAAGATACGTCCCAATGTAGCTTCGCCTACCGGTACAGAAATCGGTGCGCCCGTTGCATGTGCTTCCATACCGCGAACCAAACCGTCGGTTGGTCCCATGGCAATACAACGAACTGTGTCATCACCCAAATGCTGTGCCACTTCCACTACGAGCTTTCCACCATCTTTCAACGGAACATTGATTGCCTCGTTAATCTCCGGCAGTTTGCCCTCTGGGAATTTAATATCGATAACGGCACTGACGATCTGCGTCAGCTTACCAACATTTAATTCTGCCATTTATTTTCTCCTTTTTATTTGCTATGAAATCGCGGATGCTCCTGCGATAATCTCCGTCAATTCCTGTGTAATAGATGCCTGACGGGCTCTATTATATTTTAGCGACAAGTCACTGATCATCTCTTCCGCATTACTCGTTGCCGAATCCATTGCCTGCATACGTGCACCGTTTTCACTAGCATGTGACTCCACAAGTCCGCCAAAGATCAGGCTGTTCACATACTTTGGAATAATCGCATTTAATGCTTCTTCCGGTGCCGGCTCATAATTCATCAACGTGATGCGATCGATCGGGTTCTCTTCTACGTCCTCCGCATCTGCTGTAATATCGGATGCGTTGATCGGAAGCAGTTTCATCATCGTAGGGATCTGTACCATCGTGTTCTTAAAGATCGTATAGATCAGATAAATCTCTCCGATCTCCCCCATCGTAAACTTGCTCAAAACTTCTTTGCCAATCTCCGATGCATCTGCATATAATGGTTCGTTGATCGCCTCCGAATAATCTCCGGCTATGGTGTAACCCTCACGCTCCACGCTGTCACGACCCTTTGTACCAACTGCATAGACCACTGTGTTTTCCGTAGTAAAACGTTCGTCTTTCGTCAACAGTTTCACTGCATTCGAGTTGTAACCACCTGCCAATCCGCGGTTCGATGTGATCAGGATCACTGCTTTTTTGTCAGACCGGCTTTTTTGCAAAAACGGATGGGACATTTCCCCGGACTTGGCGATCATCGCTGCCACAGCCTCATACATCGCATCAAAATAAGGTTTTGATACTTCTGCACCGACTTTTGCTTTCTGCAGCTTGACAGAGGAAACAAGTTTCATCGCTTTGGTAATCTGTCCGGTACTTTGGACACTTTCTTTACGCCGTTTGATATCTCTCATTGACGCCATTGTCTCTTACCTCCCCTCGAAACTATTTTTCAAACTCTGCTTTAAACTCCTCGATTGCCTGGATCAGTTTCTTCTCTGTGTCTTCCTTGATCTCTTTGTCCTCGCGAATGGAAGCAGGGACTTCCGGATATTTCGTATCGATATACTCAAACAATCCTTTTTCAAAGTCCATAATGTCATCTACTTCTACATCGATCAAGTACTTCTTGGTCGCCGCATAGATAATGATAACCTGATTTTCAACCGGCATCGGCTTGTACTGATCCTGTTTCAGGATCTCACGAATACGCTCGCCCTGTGCCAACTGCTCCTTCGTCTCAGGATCGAGATCCGAACTAAACTGTGAAAATGCCGCCAGCTCACGATACTGCGCAAGCTCGATACGGATCGGTCCGGAAATCTTCTTCATCGCTTTGATCTGTGCAGAACCTCCTACACGAGATACTGACAAGCCGGCATTGACTGCAGGTCGGAAACCAGCATTAAACATCTCTGTTTCCAAATAGATCTGTCCATCTGTGATAGAAATAACATTTGTTGGAATATAAGCGGATACATCGCCTGCCTGCGTCTCAATGATCGGCAATGCCGTCAATGAACCACCGCCCAGCTTATCTGACAATCTCGCTGCACGCTCCAACAATCTGGAATGCAGATAGAATACATCTCCAGGGAATGCCTCACGTCCTGGCGGACGCTTAAGCAGCAAGGAAAGTGTACGATATGCCGCAGCATGTTTGGTTAAGTCATCATACACAACCAATACATCTTCGCCGTTCTCCATCCATTCCTCACCAATTGCACATCCGGAATATGGTGCAATATACTGAAGCGGTGCTAACTCACTCGCTGTTGCTGCAACGATCGTGGTATAATCCATCGCTCCATATTCTTCTAATTTTTTCACAAGGTTGGCAATCGTTGACGCTTTCTGTCCGATCGCTACGTAAATACATTTTACGCCCTGTCCTTTCTGATTAATGATCGTGTCGATCGCGATCGCGGTTTTACCGGTCTGGCGGTCACCAATGATCAACTCACGCTGTCCGCGTCCGATCGGGAACATCGAATCGATCGAGAGGATACCGGTCTCCATCGGGGTATCAACTGACTGACGCTCGATAATACCCGGCGCCGGTGATTCCACCGGACGGTATCCGGCTGCCTCAATCTCCCCTTTATTGTCGATCGGATTGCCCAGCGCATCTACAACACGCCCTAAGAATCCCTCGCCAACCGGGATACCTGCCATCTTGCCGGTCCGCATCGCGCGGCTTCCTTCTCCGATGGTGTTCGCATGTCCAAAGAGGATGCAGCCGATCTCCTTCGACCGGATATCCTGTACCATGCCTCTCACATCGCCGTCAAACGCCACAATCTCACCGTACATCGCATGGTCGATTCCATCCACATAGGCGATGCCGTCGCCCACCCGGCTGACCGTACCGATCTCACGGGCTGAAATGTCGATTCCATCCAGATTTCCTTTCAGAATCCCGATGATTCCCTTCTGGGTAAGGAAATCACCCGAATCCGGCTCTTTTACCAGATTCTTTAATTTATCTGCCAGTGCCCGTTTTCTTCCCTCCGTGCTCCAGTCATATTCCTCACTTCCGACCCGGAGGATAAAACCACTTCCAAGCTCCGGCTTTTCTTCCTTCACAATCCGGAGTTCCCGTCCCGGATATTTCTCCGAGAGAAATTTCCGGATTCCGGCTGCCTGTTTTTCATCCGGCTCTTTGACATATTCCAGCACACAGCGCAGATATTTATCCGGCTTTTCAAACGTCTCCGCTTCCTTAATCAGATCCGGCATCATTTTCATTGTCTGATCCTGTGCCAGCACCTCGATGATTCCCCGGACTGCCAGCGGAAACAGGCTACGAACCAGATCTTCCCGCTTCTCACGGGTCAAATCCGGATTTTCAAGCTCTGCCGGAAGCTGCGGTGTCGCAGCCAGTATCTCAGCCGCATGCTGCAGATCATCGACAGAAATCTTCTGCCTCTTTATTTCTTGTAAATAGACATCAAGTTTCTTCATTCTCCGTCGTACCCGCTTTCTTCAAAAACTCATCATAAAGAGCGCTGTCATCCGACTTCTTGTTCATCGAACCAGCCGCCGCGTCCAGAACCAGCGACAAAATTTCATGCTTCGCCTGTTCGAGCATCTTATCCTTCTCCCGGCGTGCATCCTCGCCCGCCTTACGGATGACTTTATCTGCCTCTTTCTGGGCGTTTTCAATCAGCTGGCGTCCTTCCTCACGTGCACTCGCACGCGCCGCATCCAGCACCTTGTTTTTCTCTGCTTCTATTTCATCCTGGCAGGCTGCGTATTTCTCTTTCTCCGCCTGCGCTTCTTCCTGCATCTTTTTTGCCTCATCATACTTTTCCTGAATGGCTGCATTCCGTTTATCGATCACTTTGTTGATCGGCTTAAAGAGGAAAATACGGATAATCGCATACCAGATTAAAAGGTTGATGATCGTAAAAACCAGGTTGATGTCCAACCGTAACATAGCCTTGCCCCACCTTTCGTTTTCTATCGTATCAGCTTAAAAGAATAATAATCAAAAGGGCAATAACGAAACCATAAATAGCAGTTGCCTCGGCAAGTGCCGCACCTAACAATAGAATCTTTGTGATTTTTCCCTCTGCCTCCGGCTGTCTTGCGACTGCCTCAGTCGCCTTAGATGTGGCGATTCCGATACCAATTCCGGCTCCTGCGCCTGCAAGAACTGCCAGACCTGCTCCGATTGCAATGATTGTACCCATAATAAAGTCTCCTTTTTGTAATTTTCTATTTCTCTTCTATTACTCGATTGATTCCTTGATAAAAAGCCCTGTCAGAAAGACAAATACATACGCCTGAATCAGACCGTCAAAAATATCAAAGTAAGCGCTGAACAATACCGGAAGCCCTACCGGAAGGATGTATTCAATCAATTTCATGATGACGAACGCGCCCAGCACGTTTCCGAACAGTCGCATACACAGCGACAACGGTTTGATAAATACCTCCATGATATTGATCGGTGTCACGATGTCGATAGGCTCTGTAAAGCTCTTTAACCATCCTTTTAAACCTTTGACCCGAATCCCTGCTGTCTCAATCAGCACAATACTCATCAGCGCCAGTGCTGCCGTGACGTTCAAATCCTTGGTTGGCGGCTTGAATCCCAGTATACCAAGCAGGTTCGCCACGCCCAGATACATCAGCACGGATGTCAGATACGGCGCATAGCCTTTTCCTTCCTCTCCGAGGATTCCCTCGCCAATGCCCTGCAGCCACGTAACAGCGTTCTCCAGAAGGAGCTGTCCGCGTCCGGGATGTTCAACTTTCAGACCGTGCGTCACAATCAGTGAAACCACGAGCACCACTGCCATCATGATCCATGTAACCACAACGGATTCTGATATGCCGATCCCGCCAATTGTAAAGGCTGTCTCACAGTTCAATTCCTTGATCAGGGTCGCACCCAGATCTCCCATACTGTCACTTCCTCTCTCCGGGTTGTTCTCCCGCGGCTGCCCCGGTTATTTTTCTTTCATTTCCCGATGCCGCCACGTGTTCTAGTTACTGTTCACGCATACGTGCCCAGTAACGTTTTCGCCTGTGTCTCCACATTCTTCCCGTCTGTTCCCGATCTTACTCCCGGAAATACAAATGGTAAAATTATATTTTTTTCCTATATCCATAGATAAAATGAATGGTGATAATTATTGGTAATCGTTATTGTGGCTGGACATTTCTGGAAAAATACGATAAAGTGTGACTATATTTGGTAAATACACGTACAGATATAAAATCAGATAAACACTGTTTCAATCAGGCAGAAACAGTCCGACATACAGAAAGGATTTCAACTACATACATGGACATCAGTTTCGACTACTACAAGGTTTTCTATGAGGTGGCTCGATGCCAGAATATTACCCAGGCGGCTTTGAATCTCTGCCTCACGCAGCCAACCGTAACAAAATACATTCATAATTTAGAAGATATGCTTCAGTGCAAACTTTTCAACCGCTCCCAAAAAGGCGTGACCCTGACCGATGAAGGGCGGATCCTGTTCCGCCAGATCAACCGTCCCTGCCAGCAGATGGGACGAGCAGAAGAGCTTTTAAAAGAATACACGAACAGTCAGAGCGGCAGGGTTTCGATCGGTGCGAGCGAGCTGACAATGCGCTTCTTTCTGCTTCCTTATATTGAACAATTCCAGCAGCGTTTTCCGAATGTGACCGTGCAGATTCATTCCAACTCTGCGCCGATCACCGCTTCTTCCTTAAAGGCCGGGGAAAATGACTTTGCCGTCATCATTTCTCCGATCCACGAGATCATGAAGGAGCTGGATCTTGTTCACGTGATGCCGGTTGCCGAGTTCCAGGACATCGTCATCGCCGGAAACCGTTTTTCCGAGCTGCAGAACCGCACACTCTCCCTTGAAGAGCTCTGTATGCACCCACTTGTCAGCATGGAGTCCGGCACGACGACGCGGCTTTTTTGGGACAATCTCTTTGAGGAACAGGGGCTGGATCTGCACCCGAGCATCGAAGTTTCTTCCAACGACCTGATCGCCCCGACCGTCTCCCACAATCTGGGAATCGGCTTTGTTCCCTCGGAATTTGCCCGGAACTACCTGCTCAACTACCGCGTGTTCCAGCTTCACCTAAATATTACTATCCCGAAGCGCCAGATCCTCGTCCTGCAAAACCCGATACGCCCGCTGACGCCGGCGGCACAGGCATTTCTGGATATGCTGAAGCAGCCGGTGCAGGAAAGTATAGGGAATGGACAGCCGGTCTTGTTACACCCATAGGGATTTTCACTAAAAATACCCTGTCGGTCGGATTTTAATGCTCCTGACAGGGTATTTTTGTTTGTAATCTACAAGCTTCTAATCTCTTCATATAAATGAAAGTGATTTTTTCTAAATTCCAGAAGCCCTTCCCGCTGCATTTTCCCCAGCTCTGCCGACAGCGCCGACCGGTCCACGCCCAGATAGTCGGCGAGCTGCTGGCGGTTGAATGGGATATCAAATCTCTCGCTCTCATTTTTTACCGCCTGATCGGAGAGGTACGACAGAAGCCGTCCCCGGATGGATTTCGACGATGTATTGAAGATCCGGCGGGACAGCTGCAAGTTTTTCTGCGCCGAGATTGCAAGCAGGTTGCGGATAAGCTGCGTGTGATGTCCGCAAGAATTGGGACACTGCGACAGCATTTTTCCAACATTTAAAAACAGCACTTCCGTCACCTCCGCTGCAAACACATCGACCAGCAGCTTTTCCCCCGGCACGCACGCATATGTCTCCGCAAAAATCTGTCCCGGTTCTACCCGGTCTAGAATGCTGCGGTTACCCCACAGATCATCGTTGACAATCATCACACTTCCGTGCATCACCACACCCAGAGATGTGACCGTATTCCCCGCGCGATAAATCATTTCTTCTTTTTCATAACTGCGTTCCTCCGCCC
>ERZ791579.1655-NODE-1655-length-11669-cov-16.770191_pt1 | contig 11669 bp, 9 predicted proteins | sample MGYA00509968_ERZ791579 | MGnify/ENA primary metagenome ERZ791579 (study PRJEB30046, sample SAMN00791924) | human gut metagenome | study: EMG produced TPA metagenomics assembly of the A metagenome-wide association study of gut microbiota in type 2... | reverse complement strand
CGGAATCGCGGCATCCGCTCCGGCAGCAACGCCGGTTTCGACACAACCGCAAACGGCGCGTCCCCGTCCCGTACAGTCCAGACTCGCATCGGGAATCTCCATTTCGGCGCTGATAAACGATGCAGCCCCGGAACCGGATACAGAAACCGCCGTGCATGCCGCAGCACCCCAGCCGGTCATCGACCCGCTCAGCGCCGAAAAACTCGAAACGACCCGTGAAAAAATCCTCACGCTCGTCCGCGAGATGCGTCCGCGCTTCGTCGCGGCGTTCGAACGGATGCAATTTCAGGGACACGTGATCCGTATCGCAGTTCCGTCGGAAGCCCTGCGCGAAGAGATCCTGCGCAACAAAACCGAACTGCTGCTCCGCATCGCCGAAACGTCCGGCGTGCAGGGTATGCTGGAGCTCGACGTCACGATCAACGAAGAGATCCGGGCCGCCCGCCCGATCAAACTCGAAGACCGGGTCAAGTATATGACCGAAAAAAATCCTCTGCTGGCCGAGTTGCGCCGGGCGCTCGACCTGGAGGTAGAATAAAGCATAAAGTAAAACCAAATACACAAATGGCAATTAAGAACTTTGTCGAAGAATTGGAATGGCGCGGTATGATTCACTCGATCATGCCGGGCACACAGGAACAACTTCAGAAAGAGATGTCTACAGCTTACGTGGGCATCGACCCGACGGCGGATTCGCTGCACATCGGACACTTGGTGAGTGTAATGATCCTCAAGCACTTCCAGATGTGCGGACACCGTCCGATCGCTCTGGTGGGCGGCGCGACGGGCATGATCGGCGACCCCAGCGGCAAATCGCAGGAGCGCAACCTGCTCGATGAAAAGACCCTCCGCCACAACCAGGAGGCGATCAAGAAACAGCTCGCCAAGCTGCTCGATTTCGAATCGGACGCTCCCAACGCGGCGATGCTGGTGAACAACTACGACTGGATGAAGGGAATCACCTTCCTGGATTTCATCCGCGACATCGGCAAGCTGATTACCGTGAACTACATGATGGCCAAAGATTCGGTAAAGAAACGCTTCAACGGCGAAGGCGAAGGGATGTCGTTCACCGAATTCACCTACCAGCTCGTGCAGGCCTACGACTTCCTGCACCTGTACGAAACCGTAGGTTGTAAACTGCAGCTCGGCGGCGCCGACCAGTGGGGCAACATCACCACCGGCACGGAGCTGATCCGCCGCAAGGCCGGCGGCGAGGCTTTCGCCCTCACCTGCCCGCTGATTACCAAAGCCGACGGCACCAAGTTCGGCAAGACCGAGAGCGGCAACGTATGGCTCGACCCGCGTTATACGTCGCCTTACAAGTTCTACCAGTTCTGGCTCAACACCAGCGACGAGGACGCCAAGCGCTACATCAAGATCTTCACGCTGCTCGATAAACAGACCATCGACGACCTGATCGCCGAACACGACGCAGCCCCTCACCTGCGAATCCTGCAAAAACGGCTGGCGCAGGAGGTTACCGTGATGATCCACTCTCAGGAGGAGTACGAAAAAGCGGTCGAGGCATCGAACATTCTCTTCGGCGGGGCTACCTCCGAAGCGCTTCGCAAACTCGACGAACAGACCCTGCTGCAGGTTTTCGAAGGAGTCCCGCAATACAAAATCGCCCGTGCGGAACTGATCGGGCTGCCCTTCATCGAGCTGTGCGCCGAGCGGAGCGATATCTTCCCCTCGAAGGGCGAATGCCGCAAGATGGTACAGGCCGGCGGCGTGAGCCTCAACAAGGAGAAGGTGGCCGACCCCATGCGTGCAATCGCCGAAAGCGACCTGATCGACGGGAAATACCTGCTCGTACAGAAAGGCAAGAAAAACTACTACCTGGTAATCGCCGAATAAGATGGAATACCGTATCGTTTTGAACCGGATGGAGTTCCGGGCTTTCCACGGCTGTTACGACCTGGAACAGCAAGTGGGCAACCGCTTCACGGTCGATCTGGAGATCACGGCCGAGCTGGGGGAAGTGGCGAGCGAGGACTGCGTGGAAAAAGCGGTCAATTACCTGTTGGTTTACGAAACCGTACGCGAACAGATGCGCGTCACCCAGCGCACGATCGAACGCGTGTCGATGAACATCATGGATGCCCTCTATGCCCGGTTTCCGCAAATCCGCCATATCCGCTGTACGGTTTCGAAGCTGGCGCCCCCGCTGGGCGGGAAGCTCGAAAAAGTGAGCGTCGTGCTGGAGAAATAAACCACACTGCGACAACGAATAAAGCGAGAGGAATCGATTCCTCTCGCTTTATTTTTCTTCCCGACGGAATAATCACAACCGCTCGAAAACGATCCGTCCGTAATACTTTACCGAGCCTGCTTCTGTTGCGAGAACCTTCCACACCATTCGCCGCTCGCAAATTTCCGACACCGTAAGCCGTGCCGGAATAAATCCGTAATCCACAGTTATCCGTCTTCCTGTCAGACTCCAGGCAAAATGCTCCCCGTTATCGGCCACACCCCGTCCATCGTGTTCGAAAGTCATAATCCCCAAAGCATGGGCACATCACAGGCTCCATCGTCGTCCGAATCATCCCAATCGTAATCCGGCTCCTCGACCGCACGCCACCTACCCAAGATATTTTCGGCATCGATCGCTTCCTCCCGGATGCCCTTGTCACATGCGAAAAGTGCCAACGAGAGCAAAGCAAACAATGTAACAAGACACAGATAAAATCTTCGCCCCCTCTATAATACAGACAATAAATAACGTCCGATCGACAAATTCTTCGAAGGGGTCTGAAATTCCCCCGTCGTTCTTCTTTGCGTTACGCCACCGAGCAGGGGATTCCCAGCGCCTCGACCCGGGCAGCGATCGCCTGCAAATCTTCGCGGGGGACTTTCTGCAAGGTTTTGCACGGAGTGTCGCGGTCGAGCGAATAGACCATCACCTGACGGGGCCGGATCTCTTCGACCAGCTTCAACCAGGCCGCGACCTCCCGCTCGGTCGTGTTATCCACCGTGCGGCCCTCGCACTCGCCCCGCAGGAACATCGTCTGCAGGATCATCTGCCCGTCGAACAGTTTCATGTTCTTCACCACCTCAGCCACCGAATAGGTCCCGCACGGGTTATTGATGAGCCGAACCGTATCGTCGAAAGCGGAATCGAGTTTCAGGATGTTGTTATCGACCCGACGCAAGGCCCGGCGCACGCTCTCGCGGCCGATCTGCGTCGCATTGCTCAACACCGAAATCCGCGCCGAAGGGCAAATTTCGTCCCGCAAGACGATCGTATCGTCGATGATCGCCTCGAAATCGGGGTGCATCGTCGGCTCGCCGTTACCGGCGAAAGTAATCACGTCGGGCGGCGTACCTTCGGAAACCATCTGACGCAGGGTCGCTCCGAGCATGGTACGCACGTCCTCGCGCGAATTGAACCGGCGGGCGCCCGGATGTTCGGCATTCCAGCCGCATTCACAATAAATGCAATCGAAGCTACACAACTTCGATTGAGTGGGTAACAGATTGACACCCAAAGACAGACCCAATCTGCGGGAATGGATCGGGCCGAAAATAATATCGCTATACAGTGCAGTCATATTGACAAAATTAGAAAATATTCTCTTCTTTGCACAAATATTGCTCCCTTTTTATACGTTAATAGAAAAACGGCATGCAACGGGACCTCCGAAAAACGAATTCGGTCCGAATCGGGAACACGATCGGCCCAAGGCCCCGACGCATGAATCGTCCAACCGAAAACCAATGAAACGACACCTTATGAAGCATAAATTCGGCTTACTTCCCAAAGTGCTCCTGGCTATCGCGCTGGGCATCGTATTCGGCCTCTTCGTTCCCGAGTGGTTCACCCGAATCGCATTGACCTTCAACAACATTTTCGGCAATTTTCTGAACTTCGTCATCCCGCTGCTGATCCTGGGCCTCGTGGCTCCGGGCATCGCCGACCTGGGTAGCAAGGCAGGACGGCTGCTGGTAATCACCGCAGCCCTGGCCTATGCCTTTACCCTGTTTTCGGGATTCGGAACTTTCTTCACAAGTTTCGGGATATTACCCCGGCTATTGGGCGGTACGGAGATGAGCGCCCCGGGAGAAACCGCCGCAACACCCATGCAACCGTTCTTCACGGTCGAAATGCCCCCGTTGATGGGCGTGATGACCGCCCTCATTCTCGCCTTCGTGCTGGGACTGGGCATGGCTTACATCCACAGCGACAAGCTCAAGGGCATGATGGATGATTTCAAACTCATCATCGAGCGTGTCATCTCGAAGGTCATCATCCCGCTGCTGCCCTTCTACATCTTCGGCATCTTCCTCTCGATGACTCAGTCGGGGCAGGTATCGGGTATTCTGGGCATTTTCCTCAAGTTGATCGTGATTATCTTCGTGATGACGGTCGTCCTGCTGCTGATCCAGTTCTCGATCGCGGGCCTCGTGGCAAGGCAGAATCCGTTGAAGATGCTCCGCACGATGATGACCGCCTACATGACGGCCCTCGGTACGCAATCGTCGGCAGCCACGATCCCCGTGACGCTGGCACAGACGGTCAAAATCGGCGTCCGCCCCGAAGTGGCGGGATTCGTCGTCCCGCTCTGCGCCACGATCCACCTCTCGGGCTCGATGATGAAGATCGTCGCCTGCTCGCTCGCGGTGATGATGCTCTCCGGGCTGGACGTTTCGATGGGCACCTACTCGGGTTTCATCCTGCTGCTGGGTATCACGATGATCGCCGCACCGGGCGTACCGGGCGGAGCCATCATGGCTGCGATCGGATTGCTGGAGTCGATGCTCGGGTTCGACGAAAATATGATCGGACTGATGATCGCCACCTACATTGCCATGGACAGTTTCGGTACGGCGACCAACGTAACGGGCGACGGTGCGATCGCGGTGATCGTAAACGCCATCGACAGCCGAATGGTTCGCGGGGAAAAACGATAAACCTACTGTTAATATTTTCACATTCGAAAAAAAATCTTTAACTTTGCGAGCATCGTTCATAAACGAACAACCGCTGTCAAGTGAAATAAGAGGATTAATTAAATCAATAATTATGGCTAAAATCAATTTGAAACAGTACGGCATCACGGGTACTACGGAAGTAATCTACAACCCGTCGTACGACGAACTCTACCGCGAGGAGACCCGCAAGGGCCTGCGCGGTTATGAAAAGGGTCAGGTAACCGAAATGGGTGCCGTGAACGTGATGACCGGCGTTTACACGGGTCGTTCCCCGAAAGACAAGTTCTTCGTCATGGACGAAACCACCAAAGATACTATTTGGTGGACCTCGCCCGAATACAAGAACGACAACAAACCGGTGACGAAGAAGACCTGGAAGGAGCTGAAAAAGATCGCTGTCGAAGAGTTGTCGAACAAGAAGCTCTTCGTCGTGGACACGTTCTGCGGAGCCAACGAGAACACCCGTCTGAAGATCCGCTTCATCATGGAGGTCGCTTGGCAGGCGCATTTCGTGAAAAACATGTTCATCCGCCCGACGGACGAGGAGCTGGAGAAATACGGCGAACCCGATTTCGTGGTGCTGAACGCCTCGAAAGCCAAAGTCAAGAACTACAAGGAACTCGGACTCAACTCGGAAACGGCGGTCGTGTTCAACCTCACCGAAAAAATGCAGGTAATCATCAACACCTGGTACGGCGGCGAAATGAAGAAGGGTATGTTCTCCTACATGAACTACCTGCTGCCGCTGAAGGGCATCGCGTCGATGCACTGCTCGGCCAACACCGACAAGGAGGGCAAGAACACCGCCATCTTCTTCGGTCTGTCGGGAACGGGCAAAACCACCCTTTCGACCGACCCGAAGCGCGAGCTGATCGGCGACGACGAGCACGGTTGGGACGACGACGGTGTCTTCAACTTCGAGGGCGGATGCTATGCCAAAGTCATCAACCTCTCGAAAGAGAACGAGCCCGATATCTGGAACGCGATCCGCCCCAACGCCCTGCTGGAGAACGTTACGGTGGACAAGAAAGGTAAGATCGACTTCGCGGACAAGTCCGTGACGGAGAACACTCGCGTATCGTACCCGATCTTCCACATCGATAACATCGTGAAGCCCGTATCGAAAGCTCCGGCAGCCAAGAAGGTGATCTTCCTTTCGGCCGACGCCTTCGGCGTACTGCCCCCGGTTTCGATCCTGACTCCGGAACAGACCAAATACTACTTCCTCTCGGGCTTCACCGCCAAGTTGGCCGGTACCGAACGCGGTATCACCGAGCCGACGCCGACCTTCTCGGCCTGCTTCGGTGCAGCGTTCCTCTCGCTGCATCCGACCAAATACGGTGAGGAGCTGGTAAAACGCATGAAGCAATCGGGCGCTACGGCCTACCTCGTCAATACGGGCTGGAACGGTACGGGCAAACGTATCTCGATCAAGGATACGCGCGGCATCATCGACGCCATCCTGGACGGTTCGATCGACAAGGCTCCGACCAAGACGCTGCCGGTATTCGATTTCAAGATCCCGACCGCACTTCCGGGCGTGGATCCCAAGATTCTCGATCCGCGCGACACGTACAAGAACGCCAAGGAATGGGACGAGAAGGCGGCAGATCTGGCCGGTCGTTTCGTCAAGAACTTCGAGAAGTTCACCGGCAACGCCGAAGGCAAGAAACTCGTAGCTGCAGGTCCGCATCTCAAATAAGACGACGAGCAGCAAGCTATTTTCACAAAGAGAACGGTCCGGGGCTAACGCCCGGACCGTTCTCTTTGTCGCTCGACCGCACGATCACTCCCCTTCGGCAACCTATATTCGGACAGCCCTGCCCTACAAGCGGTATCGTGGAACACTATTTGCAACACCTTCTTATAATCAATCCATTATATTATGAAAAAAGTAATCCACAGAGCCGGCACACGAGGTCATTCCGACCACGGTTGGCTCGACAGCTACCATACGTTCAGTTTTGCAGACTACCACGATCCCGAGCGCATCCATTTCGGCGCATTGCGCGTACTCAACGACGATACCGTAGCCGGAGGAGAGGGTTTCGGCGCACATCCCCACGACAACATGGAGATCGTTTCCATCCCGCTCGAGGGCGAACTACGACATCAGGACAGCATGGGACATACTTCGGTGCTGCGCACCGGGGAAATCCAGGTAATGACGGCCGGAACGGGAATCATCCACAGCGAATTCAACAACAGCCCCGACCGTCCCGTCAAATTCCTCCAGATATGGGTATTCCCGGATCGACGCGGACTTCCGACCCGTTACGAGGAGATCACGCTCGCTCCGGCACGCACCAATGAGCTGCGCACGATCGTGGCTCCCGAAGGCAATGGTTCCGAGCATACGGCTTGGATTCATCAGTCGGCCTGGTTCCACACCCTGAACCTGGAGAAAGATACCTATGAATACGCCATGCGCCGGGAAGGAAACGGTCTTTACGTCTTCGTCCTCGAAGGCGACGTAACGGTCGAGAACGAAAAGCTGGCCTCCCGGGACGGCATGGGCATTTGGGAGCAGAACGACATCACCCTCCATACGGACGGGAAAGCCAGCCTGCTTCTGATCGAGGTACCGATGCGGTAATTACCCCAACCTTTCCCAAGAAAAATAGCGGCACTTCTTGGTGCCGCTATTTTTTAATTCATCCGCCCATTCGGATCAGAAAAACTTGACTTCCCGGCCTTCGATAGCCGTAAGCAGATTATTGGCCGCCGACGAAGCTCCGATACGGAACAATTCGGGCGTAAGCCACTCCTTGCCCAAAATCTCCTCGACGATCGTATAATACAAAGCGGCATCTTCGGCACTCCGGACACCGCCGGCCGGCTTGAAGCCCACCTTACGTCCCGTTTTCCGATAGTAATCCCGGATCGCCTGGCACATCACCACCGCCGCTTCGGGCGTGGCGGACACATCGATCTTGCCGGTCGAAGTCTTGACGAAATCGGCCCCGGCGAACATCGGAAGCAACGATGCCTTGCGGATCAGATCGGGAGTTTTCAAAGCTCCGGACTCGATAATGACCTTTAACACGACCTCGGGACTCATCTCGGTACGAATCACCTCGACCTCGTTAGCGACCTCGTCGTAATGCCCCTCCAACATCTTACCCACGTTCAAGACGATATCGATCTCGTCGGCTCCGTTCTCGACGGCCATAGCCACTTCGAGAACCTTCACCTCGAGAAACGTCTGCGAAGAAGGAAATCCGCCCGCAACGCTCGTGATACGCATATCCGTACCATCGACCACCACACCGACCGTTTCGACGAACGGCGGATAGATGCAAATCGACGCCACATTGGGAAGATGAGGGAACTGTTGGTAAAACTTGACGGCTTTGCCGGCAAATTCCGTAACCGACTCCACGGAGTCCGTACACGACAGCGTAGTTAAATCCACCGCCGAATAACAGAGTTTGTAAACTTCCGGAGTATGGTTTCGTACCGCAGCTTTGCGGATACGATCCACTTCCTCGGCCACCTGCGCCTCGCTCATAGCCGACGCATATTCTTTCAAATGATTCGCGTATTCCATAATTTTCTATTATTTACACAAGCGGTTCGCCTTCAAAGCGCAATAAAAATAAATATCGAAGTTCCCGTTCCGCAATTCCCTTTACAAGATTACACAGACCGCGTGCAAAAAATTCATTCCGCCGAAAGCAAATCCCTCGTTCGGGATAGCCCTTCAACAAATCGGCTTGCACCGAAACCGATCAAAACCTGGCAAAAACAAGTAAATACGGCCGAACTCAACGCTCTTTCGACAAAAATAATAAAATTTTAGATCTTTTCCGTATTTCTTTCGATATCCTGTATGATATTGCAAATATCGTGCAGATCCTGTCCAGCCGACGTCCATAAAAATAAAAAGTGATGTCTCGGAATCCTTGTTGGGATCCAAATTCGGAACTGATCCTCCCGGTCGCCAACCGTATTTATGAACCGACATGGGCCTAAAAATGCCTGTCTTGAAGAAAGGCGGACGAAAATACGACCAATAATCGAACAAGCTCAATAAATCGAGACAAAAAATATCCGCACCGTTTCCGGTGCGGATATTTTTCATCGAATCCGAACGGATTAGAACTTCAGACCCTCTTCGAAGAGTTTCTTGAAGTGGATATCCTTCATGGCTTTCTTCGCCATCTTCTCATCCTTCTTCACGGCGCTCTTCAACTGTGCCTCTGCCGTTCTCATATCGCCCTCTTCCGAAGCGATCACGGCACGCAGGTAATCGGCCTCTGCGCTCATATCCTTAGCGATAGCACGCTTTGCAGCCGCATAGTCCTTGTTCATCGTGTTAGCGATAGCGGCATTCATACCGTCGAGCTGCTTGGCAGCGTCGTTGTAGTTACCCTGTGCTGCATTGACCAGGCTCTTCGCCTTTGCATCAGCGCCCTTGGCATACTTCTGAGCCTCTGCCATATTGCCGTTCGCCAAGTTGGCAAGAGCCAGGTTGGTGTTCAGCGCCTCGGAAGCCTCGCCCAACTGAGCGGCCTTCTGGAAGCATTTCAAAGCATCAGCCGTGCGGCCTTCCTCCGTAAGAACGATACCCAGGTTGTTGTAAGCGCGGGCGTCGTTATACTTCTCGGCAGCATAAGCCAATACGATGTTCTTGGTAGCGTTGTCCTGTGCGATCGACTCCGCAACGAAGAGCAGCTCATTCAGGTTGAGCTGATCCAGCTTGCCAGCCTCGACAAGCGCCATCATCTCGGCGTCGGTCTTGCCCTCCAGATCGATGGTGTTCACGATCACCGAACGACGGAGCTGCGGCAGAATGTCTTTCTTCAGCTCGTTGAATACGGAAGACATGTTCTTGATCTCATCCTCGCGCTGCGTCGAAGAGGAGTACATGCTCAAAACTTGGAGAATCAGATCCTTGTCTTTGATGTTCGACTTCGAAACCAGCTCCTTGAAACCTTCCCAGTCCTCACCGTAAGCGGCAACGTCGATATCCAGACCCGAATTTTTCAGCAGTTTCGCAAGAACTTTGTCGCCCGATTCGCTACGCTCCTTCGACAGCGTGTCGTTGAACTTCACGGGACCGTCGGGAGAAGCATAACCCTTCACGGCAACATGCTGGGTAGCACGGTCGTTTTTCAGGTTCTCATCCACATTCGCCTGGAATGCCTCCAGATCGGCGTCTTTCAGCGCTTTCTTGGTTACGTTAGCCTTGTTGATCGCATAGAGGATCTCGGTCTTGTCCACGCTGGTAGTCACGCGTTTGTAGTCGCTCGGCAGAGCTGCCATCGCATCGGCGTAAGCCAGATCCTGCTGCAGGGTATTCACACCCTCGGCAACGACCAGACCGCACTCGCGTACGATTGCGGGGTTAGCCTCGAGCTCCTTGGCCTTCACGACCTTGCCCGTATTGGCATTAACCAGCGTAAACTCGTCGCTACCCGGACATTTAGCCTCGACACGCAACTGGAGTTCGGAAATCTGCATACGCTCATCGTAAGGGAACTCGACATGCATGGTGAACACACCGCCCGTCTTCTTATCAACGACCGTATAGTTCTCTTTCACTTTCGAACCCTGGAAGAATTTCGGAGTACCGGCAACTTCTCCGCCCTCGAATACCATCACCGGAGTAACCTTCACGATAGCTTTGGGGTTGAAGTACTTCACGGGGAACTGTGCCGTAATGTCGGCGGCAACCACACCGTTATTCAGTACCAGCACTTCAGGTGCACACGTCAGCGATACATCATCGCTGTTCTTTGCCATCTTCTTGAAGCAATTACAGCTCGAAAACGTCAAAGCAACGACCACGAGCAGCAAGCTCAATTTCATCAGCTTTTTCATAAACTAATCTTTTAAAAATTAAATGTTAAATCCTTTCTTTTTCTATTTATGCCTGTTTTATCTGCCCCACAAAAGCTACGGAGTAATGCAAATATAAAAATTATCTACAAACATTGTACAATATTCCGGCCAAAATTTCCGAACAAAACCGAAATTATCTCCGTAGCAGCGATCCGGACCCGCAGAGTTCTACTCCTTGTGCTCAGGACGCCCTCCCGGAAAGTCCGCGATGCATTGGAATGGCGGAATATTCCGCTTCACATCACCGGTGATGAAGGCGAAATTGCCGTCCATTGGGACCTGAAAAAGAATGCGGGGAAGAAAAACATTCTTCAAGAAGGCTTTCCTCCTCCGCGCCCTCATCTCTCCCAATATGCCCAACCGATGGGGAGGGCACTCGAAGGCTCTCCCGCCGGAAACACGGAATGAAACGGCATCATCCCATTACCCCCAAAAGACCGTTGGAGGCGGGGAACGGGTACGAGGCAGGCAGAAAAGCATTCTCCAGAAAGCCCCTTCCCGATTTGAGCCTCCAATCATAAGGATAAGCAGTGCGACTGACGGCAACGCATAAAATGGGCATAGCGGCCCTGATCATGGCGGGCAGCGTGTTCCTGTCCCGGCTCATGGGGCTGGTACGGGATAAGGTGGTTTCGTGGCAATTCGGGGCGGGTGCGGAATCGGACGTCTATTTCGCGGCCTTTGTGGTCCCCGACTTCCTCAATTACCTGCTCGCGGGCGGTTATATCTCGATCACGCTGATCCCTTTGCTTTCCAAGCGGTTCGAGGAGGACGAGGCAGACGGCTGGCGGTTCTTCTCGGCGGTGTTCTGGTGGGCGGCCCTCGGCATAGCCGCCCTGACCGCCGTGGCATGGATCTTCGCTCCGGAACTCGCCCGGATCGTCGGG
>ERZ791579.1644-NODE-1644-length-11714-cov-2.097779_pt1 | contig 11714 bp, 9 predicted proteins | sample MGYA00509968_ERZ791579 | MGnify/ENA primary metagenome ERZ791579 (study PRJEB30046, sample SAMN00791924) | human gut metagenome | study: EMG produced TPA metagenomics assembly of the A metagenome-wide association study of gut microbiota in type 2... | reverse complement strand
AGGCGAGGGGGGATTTGCCGCCACCCGACGGACCCACAAAAGCTACGGTTTCACAGGCGTCTATTTTAAGCGTAATATCCGAGAGTGCGTCTTTTTTGCCGTCGTAGCTGTATGTGACATTTTTAAGCTCTACGGAATTGTCCTTGGGATGTGACGGATGCTCCGATATGCTGAGCGGCTCGGCATTCAAAACCCCGTCAACTCTTGCGAGCGCGTCCTTTACTATCATTTGATTTTCGCTCATAAACATAAGCTTTGAGAGAGTGGTTGTTATTGCCGGTGTGATTATAATGTAAAAGAGCAGATTCAGCAGGAATTTGCCCGTTACGCCGTCTTTTGTAAACAAAAACGCTCCGAGTATGAGAAACGCAAACACGCTGTTTACAGCAAGTGTAAACGCGGTCATCGGGCCGCGAAGCTCTTTTGTGTAAGCCAAGGTCCATTTGCCGTAATTATCTATTGTCTTTTTAAACTTCTTAAAAGAAAATACCGTCTGACCGAACGTTTTAACCACAGGTATGCCGCGGACATATTCAACCGCCTCGTTTGACATATCCGAGAGTGCGTTCTGATATTCGGTCATCTTTTTTTGCATACTTTTGCCGGTCATCTTCGTCATACACAAAAAACCGAGGATCACCGATACAAGGCTTAGCAGTCCGAGCCGCCAATCAAATATAAACAGCAGCGCGAGAAGGCCCAAAATAGTCGCCATCGCTTTGTATTTGTCGGGGAGCTGATGTGCGAGATATGTTTCCGCGGCGCCGGCGGTTTCCGAGACAATTCGGCGCAGCTTGCCTGTTCCGAAGCTCTCTATTGTACCGAGAGGAAGCGAGGCAATGTGTTTTGTTAAATCTATTCGCAGGTTTGTAGCTATGCGGAATGCCGACAAATGCGAGCACATAAGTCCGCCTATGTATACGAGAATTGCCGCCGCGGCAAAAATCACCGCAAGCCAGCCGTAACGCGTCACATTTACCGCCTTGTCAAAATCAGGCGATACTTCGATTACCTCTTTAAGTATGCGCCATATGAAATAGAACGGAACAAGTGCCAAAAGTGCGCTTGCCGCCGAGAGAATCCAAGAAAAATAGGTTAGGATCCCGCGCTTTCCGGCGTAGCTGAGAAGCCTTTGCAAATCTGATTGTTTTTTCAAAAAGAAAAACCTCCTTCTTTGAAATTATTTATAAAGAGAAACCGTGCTCTCTTTTGTTGACTTGTTTTCTGCTTTGCCTTGAAAATGACGAAATTACGAACAAACACAGTTAGCAATTGCTAACTGGCACGGCAAAAATTACAGAGCATTACTGCCCCATAATTTTAAGCCATCCGGCTGTATAGAAATCATTTAGCTCGCAAAGATATTTTTCGGCATCCTCCATCGACATATCATGAATTATTATTTCAAAATATGCGTTCATCATACCCATTACGAGTATGTGCTCAAGTCTTTCGTCGATGTCGGGAACGGTTTTGCCGAGCCCCCTGAGAGTGTCGCAGTAACGGTTTGTAGCCTTAATTTCAAGCTCTACCAAATCATCTGTAAGTGTGGAGTAAGGTGTTCCGTCGGAGTAAAGCAGTATCAGGTGAAACTCGTCGCGGTGAGAGTGCATATATACAAGCATTTCCTGCATACATTCTTTGCCAACCGAGCCCATTCTCTCCGTCTGCCTTTTCGGCGACAGCTCCTCAAACCCCGAGAGCGACTGTTTGTATTTTGTGAGCAGGTATTTGTAATGTTCGTCCACAAGTGCGGCAAAAAGCTCTTCTTTGCTTGAATAGTAGCCGTAAAAGGCGCCTGTGGTAACTCCTGCCGATTTTACTATGTTCCTCAGCGACGCCGAACGAAATCCCTTTTCGAGAAATTCCTTTTTTGCGGCAATGTGTATGTGCTCCAATGTTGAATGTGTTTCGGGCATTTCGTACACTCCGTATAACAGTGTTATATAACGGTGTTATATTACACCGTTCGGCTTCGTTTGTCAAGGGGTAATTTTATGTTTCACCGCGGCGCGGTAAAACGCATAATATGTAAAAGACAAGTGTGTTTAATTTCTTTATTTGAGGGGAATGAAATATATATGAATAGGCTGATAATAAAGGTCGGCTCTGTCACCTTCGCTTTAAAGGCGCGTGATATTTTATCGGCGCGAAATATCCGTTCTTTTGTGAGAAAAACACCCAATCCGTCGAAGGGCGAGGGGTGCGGCTATTCGCTCGTCGTTCCGAATGCCACGGAGTCGGTCATAGGGGTACTCAGGCTCTCCGGCATAGAAATACTCGAAACGCAGTGGGAAAAATGATCTATTTTGATAATGCCGCCACCACTTATCCCAAACCTCCCGAGGTTATAAAAACAATGAGCCGCGCAACGGTTCGGTACGGTGCAAATCCGGGCAGAGGCGGTCACAAAATGTCCTATCTCACCTCCGAAGCGGTATACGAAACCCGTAAAAGGGTTGCCGAATTTTTCGGCACGGATGCTCCCGAAAACGTAATATTTACAAAGAATTGCACCGAGGCTCTGAATATCGTTATAAAGGGTCTTTGTGTGCCCGGGTGTCGTTTTATATGCTCAAGTCTTGACCATAACGCCGTAATAAGGCCGCTTGAGGCGTTAAGGCGCAGCGGAACAGCCGACTATGATATTGCCCCTGTCGGCAAAACCGATGATGAAACCGTGGCTAATTTCAAAAGGCTGTTCAGAAGTAATACAAGGGCTGTAATTTGTACCGGCGCTTCAAACGTTTTCGGCGAGAGACTCCCTACGGCAAAGCTCGCAAGGCTTGCCCATGAAAACGGAGCCTTGTTTATACTTGACGCTGCGCAGACGGCAGGTATTGTCAATATAGATATGAGACGTGATGAAATTGATTTTTTGTGTACGGCAGGGCATAAGGGTCTTTACGGTCCTATGGGCACAGGGCTTCTTGTGATAAATTCCGACGAACATCTCAATTCTCTTATTGAGGGCGGTACGGGCAGCTTTTCAGCAGTCCTTTCACAGCCCGAAATCTATCCCGACCGATTTGAAAGCGGAACTCTTAACGTACCGGGAATACTTTCTCTCGGCGAGGGGATACGCTTTGTTTCGGATCGCGGCGTCTCGCGGATTTATAAAAGCGAACAAGGCCATATAGCGGATATATATAAAGCATTAAAAAATATTCCGAACGTTCGCCTGTATACGGATCCGTTTTCTTCCGAAAAGAGTTATGTCCCTCTTTTGTCATTTAATGTGGACGGTCTTCACAGCGAACAGACGGCTGCACTTCTTGCAAATGACAATATTGCCGTCAGAGCAGGTCTCCATTGCGCACCGTCGGCTCACAAAACGTACGGAACTCTTCGCGAAGGTACAGTCAGAATAGCACCGTCAATATTCACAAAAAAGCAGGATGTGAATTTATTGTTAACTTCCGTAGTAAAAATTGCAAAAAACAGTTGATTGTGATACAATATATCGTGATTATTTATGATTATTTTATTTGCCGCAAGGGCGGCAGATGATAGCTTTTAATTACGATATATTGTATTTTTTTATTGAAACAGGTGTAAAGTATGTTGCAGCTTTTGAATTTCAAAGATTTTTGGAGCGAAATAGGCAGAGCGGTTATGAGCTTTAACAGCGTTTCGGATGTGCTTGATGTCATTCTTGTTACCTTCGTTATATACAGCGCAATAAAGCTGATACGTGAAACAAAGGCGGTTCAGCTTGCCAAGGGATTTATTTTGCTCCTAATAGTATATGCTCTTGTCAATTTGTTCGGTATGCAGGCGAGTAACTATATTTTGTCGCTTGTTTTCAATAATCTTTTGTTGGTGCTTGTTATCATCTTTACTCCCGAAATTCGTCATGCGCTCGAGAGCGTCGGCAGAAGCTCAGTGTCGAAATTCAATTTTTTCGGATTCCGTTCGGGTGCTGAAGAAAAACGACGTGAAGAGATGCAGAAAATGGTCAATGCCGTATGCCGCGCAAGCTCCGATATGAGCGATAAGCATATAGGCGCGCTTATGGTTTTTGAGCAGGAGACTATTTTGGGCGACATTATTTCGTCCGGTACGGTTATCGATGCCAAGGTTTCACCCGAAATGATAGGAAACATTTTTTATCCGGGCGCACCGCTCCATGACGGAGCTGCGGTTTTCCGCGACGGCAGAATTTGCGCTGCAGGCTGTATACTTCCGCTGACACCGAATCACGATATCAGCAGCGAGCTCGGAACACGTCACAGAGCATCTATCGGTATGAGCGAGCAAAGCGATGCTGTTATAGTCGTTGTATCCGAGGAGACCGGAGCCATTTCCGTGGCATATAAGGGCAGGCTCCGCAGAGGCATTTCGGACGGTGACCTTCGAGAGATACTTATGGAGCATTTTGTTAAGCCGGAAGAGGACGAAGGAAATTCGAAAATCAAGAAATGGTTGAAAGGAAGACGCACTCATGAGCAAAAATAAAGAAAAAAAAGCAAACGTCAAAGGGCTTCGCAGTCTCCTTTACAACAACAAATTTGTTTTGCTGCTGTCTGTAATTTTAGCCTTTGGTATATGGATATGGGTGTCAATCGAAAAAAGCCCCGAGGTTGAAGTTACAATATCCTCCGTACCGGTTAAAATAGATATGGATAACAGCGTGCCGGCTCAGCTCAATCTTCAGATATTCGGCGACAATAATTATACGGTAGATATTACCGTCAAAGGCAAAAAATTTATTGTGTCGGCACTTACCGCAGACGATTTTTCCGTTGTGGCGCAGACCAATTACGTTGATTCGGCGGGCAAAAAGAGTTTGCAGCTTAAAGCTACGTCAGCCAAATCGAATAATTTTGATATAGTGGGTCTTTCCAAAAACTATATCGAGGTATATTTTGACACATATAAAGAAACCGAGATGGCGTTAAAGCCGTCCATAATTGCACCGGGCAATAAAACCGTAACGGACGGTTGTATTCTCGGAAACATCGTATTTTCAAAAAATACGGTTATTGTCAGCGGCCCGTCTACCGAGGTTAACAAGGTAACAAGCGTTACCGCCGAAACGTCGATTTCGGCGCCTCTTACGGCTACTACTACCGTAACTCCGGAATTGAAACTTGTCGGAGCCGCGGCGGATGAGTTGTCAAATGTAAGTATACTTGAGGGCGATACCGCAATTACAATGACAATGCCCGTTTTAAAGCTTGTAGAATTGCCTACGACCGTGACATTCAGAAACGCTCCGGCAAATTACCTTGACGGGAATATGAATTTCTCGGTAAGTCCGTCGAGAATATCGGCGGCGGTACCTGTCGAGAAGGTTGACCAGATAACGTCTCTGAGCGTTGGCTCGATTGACTTTTCTGAGCTTGACGCAGGGCTTAATACGCTTAATTTCAAGGCTTCCGATATAACGGAATTTATGATAACCGACCAGTCGATAAAGAACTTTAAGGTCAGCGTGAATATGTCCGGTATGACCTCCGGATTGTTTTCGGTACCGGCCGCAAATGTCACGATAACCGGTCAAAAGCAAGGCTATAATTCGGTTGTCACCTCAAACGGCATAAGCGGAGTTAAGCTCATAGGTCCTGCCGACAGTATTTCAAAAATAAATCCCGATATGCTGTCTGTCAAACTCGACCTTACGTCTTATGACGTAAAAGAGGGCGAGCAAAAGATACCGGTTCTCATAACGGTAACAGGCGATACCGCCGTTTGGGCGCACGGCACATATTATGTCACAATAAATTCAACTGCTTCCGAGCAGTAAAAAAAGGGGGCGGAGATATATGAAAAAGAAATTATTTGCAATGCTTCTTCTGTGTCTTTGCCTCTGTTTTTCTTTTAGCGGATGCAATTTTACCCTCAAGGCGGTTGATAAAATGATGCATCCGCCCGCGCTTTCGGGTGAAAACGCAGGCATACAAAAGGCGTTTGAAAAAGCCGTAAACGATAAAAACATTGTTATGAAAACACCGACGACAGGCGATTATCGCTCGTCTTTTATTCTTTATGATTTTGACGGCGACGGCGAAGACGAGGCAATAGCGCTTTACAGCTATTCTACCGATGAGACTGCGGTGTATTTGCATTTTCTCGACTGTCGCGACGGGGAGTGGCTCTCGATTGCCGATATCAAAGGCTCCGGCAGTGAGGTCTATAAAATAGATTTTTGCGATATGAATTCCGACGGCAGAAGCGAGATTGTGGTCTGTTGGTCACTTTACGAGAGCCGCGGAAATAAAATAATGACGGTATATGAGCCGGATAGTTCGTCGGGAACCTTTGTTTTGCGCTCCATTTTAACCGAGAACTATTCGCAGTCGATAACCTGCGATATTGATACAGACGGTAAGGCGGAAATATTCAACGTAATAATAAGCTCCTCCTCGGATATAAACAAAACCTATGGCAGATTGTTCAAGATGGACGACAGCGGAAGTATTTATCTTGCGGGCGAAACCGAGATGACTCCTGCTGTCAGCATATCGCTTTTAAAATGTGAAACGGGCAGCAATCCGCATATATTTGTTGACTCTGTAATAAGTGATTCCGCGGTCATTACCGATGTAATAGGACTTTCGGACGGCAAACCGGTATCGCTTTTGACGTCCGGCAACTCTTCGGATTCGCCGGCTACGGAGCGCTCGTCTAAATTGTCATTTGCCGATATAGATAAGGACGGCAGATTTGAGATTCCCGTTTCCCTGCCGCTCCCGAATTCGTATTCGGTAAGCGGTGACGATACGGAGCCGCTGTCGCTTACCGTATGGTACGGGCTTGACAACGGCGCGCTTTATGAAAAAAGCGAAAGGCTGATGCTGTACTCTTCGTCGTATATGTTCTCCTTCGATAAAAAGTGGGTGGGTACGGTGTGCGTCAAAAATGACATTCAGGAGCGAACAAGTACGTTTTATTTATATGATTCAACCGCTCAGAAAAACGGGGCCGAGCTTTTCAGCGTGGTGACCGTACCGAGCACCGATTGGCAGCATAAGCCTAAGGACGGTTATACCGTAATATTCCAAACGTCCACGCTCACATACGCGGCAAGGATAACCGAAGCCGGTAAAAATATGAAAATCACCGAAGAATATATCAGGGAGCATTCGAACGCAATAGAATGACCGGAGGTAAAAATGAAAAAAGTTCTTATAGCCGAAGATGAGGCTTCAATTCGCGAATTTATAGTTATAAATTTAAAACGAAGCGGTTATGATGTAGTTGAGGCGGAAAACGGCGAGGAAGCAATCAATAAATACGAGGAAGAAAACGGCAATATCGACGTTGCCGTGCTTGATATAATGATGCCGCTGAAGGATGGGCTTGAGGTATGCAAATATCTGCGCGCGAAAAGCAGCAAAATAGGTATTATCATGCTGACGGCAAAGACTCAGGAGATGGACAAGGTGACGGGGCTTTTGGTCGGAGCCGACGATTACGTTACAAAGCCGTTTTCACCGTCAGAGCTAATGGCAAGGGTAGACGCCGTTTACAGGCGCGTGTCAATAATGAACGAAAACGAAAAAGCCGCAGTCGCAAACCCGGATCTTACAACAATAGGTGATTTTTCGCTTGATTACCGCGACAGAATTCTTTATAAAAACGGCAGTCCGATAGAGCTTACGCAGATAGAGTTTCAGCTTCTTGACTATCTGTTTAAAAACCCCGACGTCACATTGTCGCGCTCAGACATCCTCAATAAGGTGTGGGGCGACGGCTACTTTGTGGATGACAAGGTAGTGGACGTAAACATTCACAGGCTTCGTAATAAGGTGGAGGATGAGCCGACTCAGCCGAAGCATCTTATTACCATTTGGGGCAGAGGCTATAAGTGGATAGAATAAAAGAACGAAAGGAGCGACAAAAACGTGGCAAAAAAGAGTATAACCGCACGCTGGGTTTTAAATACACTCTGTGCCATTATTTTTGTGCTTTTTTGTATAATAATAGTCGCCTCAGTTCTGTTTAAAGAGCAGTATTACGAGACTGTGCGAGTGACACTTGATTCAAGAGCCACAAATGTCGTTTCGTCATATTTCAGTATTTCAAACGACAGCTCCGACGACGCGTTTAATCTTCGTGCTAAGGAATTTGTCGAGGACTTCAGCGATAAATCCGTTATGGAGGTTTGGGTAATAGACCGAAGCGGTAACGTCGTGGTATCCTCCAGCGGATTTTCTGTCGAAAACGAAAAATACCCGGATTACGCCGAGGCTAAGCTATCCGATACCGGCAAGGCTACATGGGTTGGCAGAATGAGCTCCGGTGAAAAGGTTATGGCTCTTTCATATATGCTCCCATCGTCCGGCGGGCAAAATTCCGGAGCCGTTCGATATGTTGTTTCTCTTTCCGACATTGACTCGCAGCTTATCAAGGTAATACTTCTTATGTGTTTTATTGCTCTTGTTATAATAGCTTTTGTTACTGTATCGGGGCTTTTCTTTGTGCGTTCGATAGTAAGGCCCGTTAAAAAGATCAACGAAACGGCAATAAAAATCGCAAAGGGGGACCTCGGCGCACGTATAGAGGACACCGGCGGAGATGATGAAATAGGTCAGCTCTGTGAGTCCATAAACAATATGGCGCATGAAATAAAAGAGAGCGAGCGTATGAAAAACGAGTTGATTTCAACCGTTTCACATGAGCTTCGTACTCCGCTGACAGCTATAAAGGGGTGGGGCGAGACGATACTCGAGGACCCGATAAAGGATGAGGCGCTTACAAAACGCGGACTCAATGTCATAATAAGCGAATCTGAGCGGCTTACAAGTCTTGTTGAGGAGCTTCTCGATTTTTCAAGAATGGAAAACGGCAATTTGACTATGCGTATGTCATCCATGGACGTTTTGGCTGAGCTTGACGAGGCGGTATTCGTTTTTAAGGACCGCTCAATGCGTGAGGGCAAGGAGCTGTTATATAACGTTTCCGAGGTTCCGGCTCCTATGACGGGCGACCCGAATCGAATTAAGCAGGTATTTGTTAACATACTTGATAATTCCTTTAAATATACCGAGGCGGGCGGCACGATAAGTGTTACGGCAAAGGCGGAAAACGGCTTTGTTACAATAACGATAGCAGATACCGGCTGCGGTATCCCTACTGCGGACATTCCTTATGTCACAGAGAAATTCTATAAGGCAAATGCGTCTGTCAGAGGCTCGGGCATCGGTCTTGCGGTGGTAAATGAAATCGTAAAAAGGCACAACGGCACGCTCTCTCTCAACAGTATTGAGGGTAAGGGCACCACCGTGACAGTTGTGTTTCCGATACAGCAAACTCAGCAATAAAAAGGAGAATAATTTTGGACGAAGAAGCTAAGAAATATCATAAAACCTCCGTTGGCGGTCAGGCTCTTATAGAGGGCATAATGATGCGCGGACCGAAAGGCTCCGCCATGGCGGTAAGACTGCCTAACGGAGAAATCGAAACAACATATAAAAATGTAAAGCCGTGGCGCGACAAGTGCAAATTCTTCGGTGTTCCGTTAATCAGAGGTATTGTCGGGTTCGTCGAATCGCTCGTAACCGGCTACGGGTATCTTATGGAGTCGGCTGAAAAATCCACTCAGGGTCTTACCGAAGACGAGCAGGATATGTCTAAATTCGACCGCTGGCTTAACGACCGTTTCGGGCCCAAAATGATGAATGTCATAGGCGTTATTTCCTCCGTGCTCGGATTTGGGCTCGCATTTTTCCTGTTTATGTGGCTTCCGTCGTGGCTTATCGACCTTGTGACGGGCGGCAATTTTCAAAAATTTCATCCTCTTTTCGAGGGAATTGTGAGAATAATAATATTTGTTGCCTATATGGCTTTGGTTTCGAGAATGAAAGAAATTCACCGTGTGTTTATGTATCACGGGGCCGAGCATAAAACGATTTTTTGCTATGAACACGGCTTGCCACTGACGGTTGAAAATGTCAGAAAGCAGAGCCGTTTTCACCCGCGCTGCGGAACGAGCTTTATGTTCGTTATGATAATATTGAGCATACTTCTCTCGTCCGCGCTTGTCCTCATTTTCCCCGGTTTGCAAAATGTCAATCGCGCGGTGTGGATACTTGTAAAGCTGCTTGTTCTTCCGCTTGTTATGGGCATCGGCTATGAGTTTATCAAATATGCAGGTAAGCACGATAATCTGCTTGTGAAAATTCTCTCCGCGCCGGGTCTTTGGATGCAGAGAATAACAACGCAGGAGCCGACAGATGATATTATCGAGGTCGGTATAGCGTCGCTCGAAGCCGTGATAACCGATAATCCCGAGGACGACGAGATAAAATGACGCTTATTGACGCATTTAAAAGCACCGAAAATATGTTGATGGACGCCGGAATTGACGATTATCGTTTCGACAGCGAGTGCCTTTTGATAAAGGCTGCGGGCAAAACACGACGTGATGTGTTGTGTCACGGTGATGACGTCCTGTCCGAGAAGGATGAGAAGCTTCTTTTAAAGCTTGCAAAAAGACGTGCTCTCGGTGAGCCTTTACAATATATACTCGGTGAATGGGATTTTTGCGAATTTACGTTTAATGTCGGCGAGGGTGTTTTAATACCGCGCCCCGAAACCGAAATGCTTGTCGAAAACGCGGATTTGTTTTTGAAAAACCGTGAAAACGCGGTTGTGTATGACCTTTGCTCCGGGAGCGGCTGTATAGGTATCACCGTGAAAAATCGAAATCCCTCCTTAGATGTTTACCTTATGGAAAAATATCCGGCGGCACTGTCATATCTTCGCAAAAATGCGAGGCTTTACAATTTCCCGAACGAAAATATAATCGAGTGCGATGTGCTTTCGGGCTGTCCCGATTTACCGAAGGCGGACCTTATAATATCAAATCCGCCGTATATAAAATCGGAGGAACTTCCCTCTTTGCAAAGGGAGGTCGGATTTGAGCCGAAAACGGCTCTCGACGGCGGCAAGGATGGGCTTATGTTTTACAGAGCCATATGTGACAGATGGTTGCCGTGCTGCAAAAAAGGCGGGGAGATACTTTTGGAATGCGGTGACTCGCAGGGCGAGGACATCAGAACTATTTTTGACGGGAAGGCTTCATCGTCGGAAATTATGTACGATTTTAATCATATTGACAGGGTAGTTAAAATAATTGTATAATTACATTTCTGCAAAAAGGAGAAAAGCAAATGCTCTTTAGTATCCTCAGAGGCGGTTATACGCCCATAGAAATATTGGTAAGTGTTTTTGCGCTTGCTTTTGTAATCTTCTGCACCATGCCCGTGCATGAATATGCCCATGCGCTCGTTGCGTCAAAGCTCGGCGACAATACGCCGCGTCTGTCGGGCAGACTCACCTTGAATCCTATGGCGCATATCGACTGGATAGGCGCGCTTATGATAATACTTGTCGGTTTCGGCTATGCAAAGCCCGTTCCGATAAATCCGAGAAACTTTAAAAATCCCAAAAAGGGAATGGCACTTACAGCCGTTGCAGGCCCTATCGCAAATATTTTAATGGCCATGGTGTTTTTGCTTTTTGAATATACCTCATATTTTATATCTTTACAGTCTCGGAAAATAATAAAAACATCAAAAAAATATATATAATGCAACCATTTGTACATCTACATGTGCATTCACAGTTTTCTATACTTGACGTTTTGGGGCAGCGGAAATAAGATCCGCAGGGTGCACCAGTTGTTTTCCCAGTGCAGCGTCATGCTGCCGCCGTGCTGCCCGACGGTGGTGCGGACGCTTTTCAGGTCGGTTCCCTGCTTTGGC
>ERZ791579.1641-NODE-1641-length-11724-cov-5.795270_pt1 | contig 11724 bp, 9 predicted proteins | sample MGYA00509968_ERZ791579 | MGnify/ENA primary metagenome ERZ791579 (study PRJEB30046, sample SAMN00791924) | human gut metagenome | study: EMG produced TPA metagenomics assembly of the A metagenome-wide association study of gut microbiota in type 2... | reverse complement strand
GGCCCCGTTTTGGCTTGGGCTTCTCTGGCTCCGGCATGGGGTTTTTTCATTCCTGCTTGCTGTACTCGGTGACGGAAACAGGCTGGGCTTCCGGCTCCTTGGGGATGTCCGTCGGAGCATCCTTTTCCGGCGTGGAACGCACAGCGGAAAGGTCAATCACCTTTGCGGACGGAGCAGGGCCGCCGCCCACATCAGGGATTTCGGCCTGCTCCATTTTTGGGGCCTTTCCCGGCATTTCAGGCGGGGTCTGTTCCTCCGTGGTAGGGGGATGCTTGTTTTCTTCTGCCATGACACGAATAACCTCCTCAACAAGAATTTAGGCCACGCCGCACGGCTGGCCCATATCAGCACACAGAGAAAACGCTGTCTGCATACAAAAACACCGCCTATGTCCTATTAGGCGGTGCATTGTGTAAGGCTTGGCAGCTCATTTTCAGTTGTTTTTCTCTGTGTGCCCTTGTCAAGCGATGTTTAAGATGTTTGCTTGAACAGGCGTATAATCATGGTGATATGTCTGCCGAATGTGCTCACTATATAATTCAAATAGTTTGCTCTGGAGTGTCCTGGCCGTGGGCTTCTTGTAAAAGATGCCCATGATTGATAAAATTTCCTCTTCAACGGCGGTAAAATAATCGGGTGCAAATAGCTTCAGGTAAGATAAAATTTCCAGAGTGGTAATTGAAACAGGCCCATCTTTGAACAGCGCGTTTTGAGCATAGCCATATATCTCATCAAGATTTTCTTGATTCATAATCTGCTGAATAATGTCCTTCATATATTTACCGCCACAATAATAATTTCCTGGTACTGAAGAAGTGATGTAAAATCTTTGTTTTTGATGATGTTACTCACGAGTGTATCAGAAGGAGTACTTTTTGTCGAAAATGCGACTGCAAACCCTTTCGTCCCCTTGCTTACACTGCTAAGCGCATTTTGAGAGCAAAAGTCACGCAAGTCGGCTAAGTCCTTGATATCTTTTTTGTCAGAGATGAATCTGACTATTTGCTTTAAGCCAGAGCCATATGCATTTCGGTCATCCAAATACTTTGCTTCGCCAAAAATAATCACTTCATCCAATGACTGGCTGTGAAAGTCAAAGCCTGGATTTCCGGATTTTTTCTTGTTATATAATTCTGCTAATGGAATATCCAGGTATCCAAGCTTGTCAACAATAGCTTCTCGCGCAAGCTCAGACACTACATACTCGCCAGCGTCTGAAGATACCTCATCAGTCGAAGAGGTAGTGATTTTTGCGTAAATATCTGCAAGCGTTGCTTTCGCACGTTCTTGAAAACTCTCTCTAATATACTCCTCATCAAAACTGCTTATCCAAGAAAGATCCGAAAGAACATAAAAGATTTGAGAAAGAGTAACTTTCAAATCGTCAGGATGCACTCGCAGAAAATATGCGCGATTATGCTTGTCGAGACATATCTTACGGAAATCAATGATATTCACCAATGTTCACCACCCGGAGCTTTTATAAACAAAAGCCGTATAGGAATACACCCACACGGCTGCCTTAGTGGCATAAAGGCCTACCGTTAGTTAATTATACTGCAATTCGGTAAAAATTACAATATTAAGTCTGTGTTTGTCGAAAAGACATGTTAAGAATGACAAACTCAATGTTTGCACCGCAATAATCAAAGAATAAGAAAACAGCCCCTGAAATCATTCGATTTCAGGGGCTGTGGTCCGAGATGGGAGACTCGAACTCCCGACATCTTGCTCCCAAACTTTTGAATAAAAATTTTTCTACTTTTTCCGGTGCTTTATAGCCGCTTTTGCTTTGTTGTGGATGCTCTTCGCAACTCTTAACTCCACTGTTTCCGCATGCTCCGGAGCCGTATGTGGTAATCTATGTGGTCAAAAACGCTTCCCGCCCGATTTCCGGTGAAGATTCACCGATGCCAAGCGGGAAGCATTTTGCGTTTCAGACCGTCTGCATTGTAACTCTGAGCAGGCGGTTATACAAGTTGTTTCTGCATGAGCGGTAGCTCAGCAACTGCGGCGCTATAGACAAAGAATAGCATCACGCCGTCGCTCTCTAAAGGTGAAACTCGCTTTCCCTCAATAACTATCGCGTTCCCGTAATTTGAGGATCATTTTAAGGGAAAGTATATTGAAATGCGAGAATGCGCATGCTCATGTGAGCGTCGTTTTTTACACTGCCTTACCCGAAAAAATACTGCTTCATATCTGAGACACCGCCATCCTTATCACAGAACCATTCGTAATCAGCGAAACAGTTCCGGCAATGAGCAATCACATCGAACCCGCCGGGTGGATGCTGGTTGTCGGTAATGCTCATGACTTCCAAGGGCCTTCCGCAGACCGGGCAGAACCTACTCTTCTTTGCCTGACGAGTGGCACGCTCTCGTTGCTCTGTTTCAAGTGCATTTAAAAGACTCTGCCAAAGATTCGAATTCGGCTCATGCTCTGCATAGTCTTCGAGGTGCCGCCGGATATCATCGGCAGCCAGTACGAGAAACTTATCATCCAGAAGCTGAATGTGATGCTTGATATAATCAGCGACTACCACGGACATACAAGTATTCCTGCCCATCGCATACCGCATTGCCGACAGCAGGATCAAGCGAAAGTCAGAGTCGCAGATCGGGGCGAGCAGATCCTGAGGGAACAGCAGAAACTCCTTGCCATTATCCATACATACGCGCAGCGGTCGCTGTTCTTCCGTTACCAGATTCAGTAGACTGTTAGCTTGATCCTTCAGCTCATCAATGGTGATCGATTCGTAGTCCTGAAACGGGGTTACTTCATAATTCATCATTTGACCTCCAATCAGTTTGTCCTCGTTATGAGGTGTTGGCATTGTAGCTCTGACTGTCCGGAGGTTCAACCGTTTCTTTCGCACTTGAAAAGAAATTGAATAGAGTCGGAATTCGTGCGGATTTATCATTTTCTTGCTTTTCCTGCCCAAATGTGCTATCATTATAAACAACACTGTCAAGTGTTGGAATAGGCCTTGGCAGTATGGCTGCAATAGACCGAATGCTCTGCCAAGCGGCAGAGCATTTTTTGTATATCGGTACGGAGGAGATATTTTATGTCTGTGAGTTATAAGAAACTCTGGAAGCTGCTCATCGATAAGGACATGAAAAAGAAAGACTTGTGTGAAAAGGCAGGCATCAGCCCAGCATCCGTCACCAAGATGGGACGGAATGGACATGTTACCACAGAGATACTCGTGAAGATTTGTGCGGCGCTGGATTGCCAGATTGAGGATATCGTGGAGATTGTGCCGGATGAAACAAAAATCTAACTTAGCGAGGTGCTACGTGGTGTCACTATCAAAAATTGATGCAGTTGAAGAATATATTTCTTCGTTAATTCAGAACAAACAAGAAAATGAGTTCGTTGATTTCAAGCAGTTTTATTACCACGAAGATAAAAAATATGATTTGATTAAGGATATTGTTTCCTTTTCGAATGAGGTAACCTCTGTAGATAAATACATAGTGTTTGGTATTATTAATGGTAGCTGGGAACCCGCGGGGATCAATTTGTCCACGATGCCAGATGTTTCCGTTATTAATGACTTATTGCATACGTACGTAGAACCATTTATTTATGTTGAGATAGGACAAATGAAATATAATGGAAAGGATCTTGGATACATAAAAATCCCAGTAGATCGTGCCGATAGGCCGTATGTTATCAAAAAAGAGTATTCTAAGCACGGGAAAACGTATCTACGGTATGGTGAAATATATGTGAGAAAAGGTGCCAATAATTTTATTGCCACAAGACGTGACCTGGATCACATTTATAGAAATAATGGAGCATTTCTCATTTCTGTATTTGATTCTACGGTCGATATTGGTTTTGTACAAATTCGTAATGAGAGAAAACTATTCATACAAGTCCGAACGATTTTGGCAAATAACACAAGTCACTCAATCAATATTTGTGGTGGAGTCTGTGATATTTCGACATCAAAAAATACAGCACAGTATGAATGTATCTACTGCGAAGATAGGACTCGTAAATTTTCAAATGTTCCATCAATAATTAGTACTGTCCCTCTCTCTTTTTCTTCTGGCATGGAGTTGCAAAAGAGTTTATATTTTTCAATTTCTGCAGAAAGCTCAGAGCTTCTGCTAAGAAAACAGCGGGAGGGCGAACGATTCTTTGCTAAGCTGGATTTGTTCGATGTTAATGAAAACAAATATACGACTCAGCCGTGTGAAATTACGCTATGCTTTTATGGAGATACCCGTATCCTATAGGAGGCAATATGGCTAAGGAGAGAGAAGTTAATACTGTGAATTACTCACCTTTACGTTACCCCGGAGGGAAAAGCAGGCTTGCACCTTTTATTTCACTGTTAATACAAAAAAGCAAAATTGAAACCCCAATTTATGTAGAACCGTTTGCCGGGGGGGCAGGTGTTGCGTTATCTTTGCTACTCAACTCTGCCGTAGATGAAATCGTAATTAACGATTACGATAAGGCGATTTATTCTGTGTGGAGAGCGTTACTTACTGAAACGGATAGCTTTATAAAGTTGATTGAGGACACTCCACTGAGCGTTGATGAATGGAGAGCTCGTAAGCGTATTTACGATGAACAAGGAGATAAATATTCCTTAGAATTAGGTTTTGCAGCGTTTTATCTGAATCGCACAAATCATTCTGGAATCTTGAGCAATGCAGGCCCTATTGGTGGCTTTGATCAAACCGGCAATTATCTGATTGACGCAAGATTTAATAGACCGGAACTTGTGCGACGTGTTTGTGAAATCGCAAAGTATAAATCTAAGATACACCTTTACAACAAAGATATCCGTACGTTTTTGGAAAAGTATTTGCCAAAATATCAAGAGAGAGCTTTCATATACTTTGATCCTCCTTATTACAACAAAGGAAAAGCGCTATATAAAAATTTCTTCTCGCCGATGGACCATCAAGAAATCTTTGAGCGTATTAAAGAACTCAACTGTCCTTGGCTTGTAACATACGACGATGTTCCTGAAATCCGAGAAATATACTCTTCTTATACAGGGAAACGATATGATTTAACTTATAGTTTGGCCAATAATGGGAAAAAATCAGAACTCATGTTTTTGAGCGATGATGCCCTTTGGCCCAGTAAGGCAGAATTAAAAGAAAAGCGAATTGCAATCAATTTGCGAGGTGAAGATGATGGCGAATAATCATATTAATGAGCTTATCACAACAGATGAGCTGTTTCGGCTGATTCAGAAAGAAAACTTTGTCGGGTGGGTATTCTCACTGGATTATGATAATGCATTAGTTGTAACGAATGACGCATGGAAGTATGCTGTGAAAGGTATTCCACATAATGCTTTTTTGCTTGCATCTACGTTTACCATGGATAATTATGCAGATGTAGATGAAATGGACCGCGAGGTTATTCTTCTGCGAGTTATGGGCACTTGTAAATTACCCCAGGATGACGATGCAATTAAAACAAAACTTGATAGCTATCAAAACTTGACAGAGCTATATCCTACACAAGGTCGGGAAGACTTCGATGCAATTACAAAAAATAAACTGCAGTTCGGTGGTTTAACATGCAGAGTGCTTGGTACATTTTACATGAAGAATAGCGAGTTGCATTTGGGAAGCGATATCGAAACCTTTTCTGTTTCTATGCGAATGGGGGTATATTTTCCTAAAGGTGAAGCCCTTGAAACAATCGTGAATTATGTGGATCCAATTCGGAAGAAACGTGCCAAAGAAGAATTCAAAGCATTGGGTATTACAGCAGATGTTCCGCCCTTCAAAATTGGCACTGTGAGGTATACCTCGACCGATCGTTTGCATAGAGCCAAGGAAGTGGATAAAGTTCCATTTCGGATTCAGCCTTCAGATTTCTTGTCGCGACGTACGGCCGTATTAGGTATGACTCGTACTGGTAAATCGAATATGATTAAGCAAACCATCTCAGTGGTCAAGAACATCTCGGATAGATGCGCTCTGCCTATCGGACAGTTGATTTATGACCTGAATGGTGAATATGCAAACGCGAATCAGCAGGATAGTGGTTCTATAGCAGAAGTTTACTCAGAAGAGTGTGTTCGTTATCGCATGGTTCCCGCTACTGGATTTCGGCCTATACTAAATAATTTTTATGAGCAAATCGCAGATGGATATGTGACTATTTGTGAAATAATTAATGAAAATCCCAACAGCTCAGCCGTAGATATCAAAACCTTTTTGAATATGTCATTTGATGAACCGGACAAGCAGGATCGCGCCTTGCACTACAAATGGCAGGTCAGAGTTGCTATATATAAGGCCCTGCTATACACCGCGGGTTTTGAGTGTTCCTCAGATTACAAAATTTCTTTTCCCACTAATGCGAATGTTCGAAAAGTTGTGGACGAATCAGTTAGCAGCACAAACAATTTAACTTTAGAGCAAGCAAAAGAATGGTTTTTGAAAGCCAGAGAGCATCGCAAGGAACTGTTTAGCAGTAACGGAAAACTCTGGCTCGAAGATGACTGCGTATCTATGTTGAATATGATTGCTTGCAAAAATAGCGACGACCGCTATTTTAATGGATACAAGGTGCTTTTAGGAGCGAAGATGTATCACACTAAAGACCGAACAATAGATGTATCCAATGAGATTTATGGGCACTTGTGCAATGGAAAAATTGTAATCCTGGACTTATCCGTTGGCAACGCAGCTTTACGAGATAAGTTGAGCAAGAAAATCGCAGCATATATTTTTAATTCGTCAATGGATTGTTTTACTCGTGGAGAAACGCCACCGAATATCGTCTTATATGTCGAGGAAGCGCATAACCTTATCGGAAAAGAAAATAAGTTGACAGATACTTGGCCCAGAATTGCAAAGGAAGGTGCAAAGTATAGGATTTCCTTGGTGTATGCGACTCAAGAGGTATCCTCTGTTCATCCTAACATTCTTGCAAACACAGAGAACTGGATTGTATCTCATATAAACAGTGAGCGAGAGGTCAGAGAGCTTGCAAAATTCTATGATTTTTCTGACTTTAGCAAATCCCTGCTCCGCTCCCAGGATGTTGGTTTTTCCAGAGTAAAAACATTGTCAAGCCCCTTTGTTGTTCCAATTCAGATTGACAAGTTTGATCCGGAGCGGATCAAGCGTGAAAGGACTTCTCAATGATGCATGATATGGCTGATAAAACAACACATGTTGACATTGTTCAGAATCCGGATATCAAAAGCTTTCTGGATGAGTGCAATTATATGGTGCCGCCAACAGGGAATGAACTTGCTGAAATTGTGAGTAATTTTATTTCCGTTCCGTTTTGGGATAAGGCGTTGCCGACCAAAATAATAGCCATTGATGGGAGTAATTATGAAGCCACTGTAAATCCGCAGATTCCGTTTACAAGATTCGGCTTTGTAAAAATTGGGCATTTGCTAATTAATCGAGATAGTTTTAAGGGGTTGAATTGCGGAAGATTTATTGATCCCTTTGCCGTTGCGCGCCTCAGTGAGGACAATAGTTCTTTGCTCTTTTCATTTCCAAGTTCAAATATGACTTACAAAGAACAAAAGAGCGTAAGAAATAGTTTCCGTTTAGCTATGGATGAGGCTCTATATAAACAGCGTTTTATTGAAAGCGACCCCCGAACCAGCGTTAGAACGACATTGTTTTATATTGCAGCCCATCGCACGGGCAAACTTCATAGTGATACCCCTAACAGACTTTTTTTACACAAATGCCCCACTTGCGAAGCTGAAATGATTGAGGTATGGGATATTCCAGAGGTTCAGAAATGTCCTCACTGTGGGGAGCGTGTATACCCTTCGGATTGTTTGCGGATTTGGGAAGAGGTTCATGATTCTGCATCGAATCAGCTGGCTTTGACGCGCTTTACGAATGCAATAATGCATATTTTAATCATACACTATATTCGCTATTTAAAAGAGCGATTTCCTAATTCATATTTAGGCGTTCTCAGTAATATGTGCTTCTTTGTTGACGGACCCTTGGCTATAAATGGCACTGCGGCGTGGATTAAAAGTTGCATCCAAAAATGTATCTATGATGTTAATGTAGAGCTTAAAATGGCAAATATGTCGCCTATGATGGTTATTGGTTTACAAAAGTCTGGCAAACTGTATGATTACATCCATCTAATTGGAGGTTCTATACGCCCTAATTCCATCTACTGTGTAACAGATGATTTCCGGAACAACTATGTTGATTTCGATAAGACGCCATCGAGCACAACATATGGCAATGAAACTTATTACGGCCAAGACTTCCTGTTGAAAACATCATCCGGAAAGTTGTTTGTGTTTAACGCTCCATATCCTTTTCCCAACAAAGATAATATTGCAGTTTTTAAGAAAGAAAAGGCAAATATTGAACACTACTTTAATATAGGGGCATATGTACGACTAATTGAGGACTTTGAAAGTGATTTGTATGAGGGTGCAGTTGTCCCAATCGCTTTGGCGCAGAAATATACAGCCATTAGTTTGCAGCCTGGTGGAAAAATTTTAGATGTTTTGGCTCAAACTGCTATTAAGCAATAATTTTTTACACCTATTTTACCATTCCAGATCCAGATAAGGAGCCACACTATAATGTTACATCCAGGTCTATACGAACAAGTCATCAACAATGCTCTGACCGGCGAGCTTGCGGAGATTCCGGAGGCTCGCAAGTCTGTCGCGCCCATTGACAAGGCGGAAGCCTCCAAGGTGCTGGCGCAGTATCTGGCAGATGTGGTTCAAAAGGGCTTGGATAACGTGCTGGACAACGGCGGGGATATTTCTGCCCAAATCGGGCTGACCAACCAGATCGTTAATCTCATTCAAAATACAACGAAAGAAGCTGACTTTGCCGCGCTGGGCGTTGACCGGCGGGCAGAGCAGCTTCTTGCGCTTTTACGGGAGACCGACCCGCGGCTGGCAGTGGGAAAAACGGCGGCGGACATAGAGCGCCCAGAGACCTCCATCGCACAAAGCTCACTTTTCACCGGGGCTGTGCATGAGCCGCAGATGTTTACAGAGCTCAAAAAGGAAATCGTCTCGGCCGACCGGATCGACATGCTGGTGTCCTTCATCAAATGGAGCGGTCTGCGGCTCATCATGGACGAGCTGCGGGAGTTTACGCACAGCGGCGGCGAGCTCCGCATCATCACCACCTCCTACATGGGCGCAACAGATGTGAAGGCCATTGAGGAGCTTCGAAAACTGCCCAATACACACATCAAGGTCAGCTACAACACCAAGACGACCCGTCTCCACGCCAAGGCATATATTTTTTACCGCGAAACCGGCTTCACGACGGCCTATGTTGGCTCGTCCAATCTGTCCAATGCGGCGCTGACCAGCGGCCTTGAATGGAACACCAAGGTAACGAAACGCGACCTACCCGAAACCATCGACAAGATCGCCGCTACCTTTGAGTATTACTGGAATGACCGCGAATTTGAGTACTATGATGAGGGACAGAAAGAGCGTCTGGCCTATGCGCTGAAAGCGGAGAAATATTTCGATACCAACAATGCCGATGTCTACACCATGGACATCAACCCCTATTCCTACCAGCAGGAGATTTTGGACAAGCTGGAGGCAGAGCGCACTGTTCGTGGCTATACGCGCAATCTGATGGTAGCGGCCACCGGTACCGGCAAGACGGTCATCTCTGCGCTGGATTACAAGCGCTTCCGCAAGCAGAATCCGGATCGACCCTGCCGCCTGCTCTTTGTGGCGCACCGGGAGGAAATCCTCAAGCAGAGCTTGTACACCTTCCGCGCTGTGCTCAAGGACGCAAACTTTGGTGAGCTGTTTGTTGGCAACTATAAGCCGGAGAGCATCGACAACCTGTTTCTGTCCATCCAGACTTTCAATTCACAGAGCTTCACGGAAAAGACGAGTCCCGATTTTTACGACTACATCATCGTGGATGAATTCCACCATGCCGCCGCACCGACTTATCAGAAGTTGTTGTCCTACTACCAGCCGCGCATCCTGCTGGGCTTGACCGCTACTCCGGAGCGTATGGACGGCAAGAACATCCTGCCCTACTTCAACAATCGTATCGCCGCTGAGATCCGTCTGCCGGAAGCCATTGATCGAAAGCTCCTGTGCCCGTTCCAATATTTTGGCGTTACCGATACGGTGGATCTGGATGCGCTCAAATGGTCTGCCGGTGGCTACCAAAAGAGCGAGCTGGAGCACGTCTACACGTTCAGCGGGGCGGTTGCTAACCGCCGCGCCGACCATGTTGTGACGGCACTGCTGAAATATGTGACGGACATTGACGAGGTGAAGGGCCTCGGCTTCTGTGTGACGGTAGATCACGCGGAATTTATGTGCCGCTATTTTAACGACCATAACATTCCGTCTATGTGCCTCACCGGGCAGTCTTCGGACGAGGAAAGAGCGGCGGCCAAGCGGCGCTTGGTGTCCGGCGATGTGCGGTTTATCTTCGTCGTGGACATCTACAACGAGGGCGTGGATATTCCGGAAGTTAATACTGTTCTTTTTCTGCGCCCCACGGAGTCGTTGACGATTTTCTTGCAGCAGCTGGGACGCGGTCTGCGTCTATCTGAGGACAAAGAATGCCTGACCGTGTTGGACTTCATCGGTCAGGCGAATAGAAAATACAATTTTGAAGATAAGTTTGCGGCGCTGCTGTCGAATACCACCCGCAGCGTGAGCCGGGAGATCAAGGACGGTTTTGTGTCCGTTCCCAAGGGCTGCTATATCCAGTTGGAGAAGAAGGCGGCCAAATACATTTTGGAGAATATCCGCGCGTCCTATGGCAATACGGCTGGGTTGGTGGCTCGCGCGGCCTCCTTTGCGGAGGACAGCGGGCTGGAGCTGACGCTCAAAAATTTCTTGGATTACTACCATCTTGACCCACGGGTGGTCTACAAGTTTTCCTCCTTCTCTCGCATTTGTGCCAGAGCGGATGCCATCGAGGACTTTTCAGAGCCGCTGGAGGACATCCTGACCAAAGCGTTTGCAAAGCTTGCTGTGGCTGATTCCCGCCGCTGGATTTCGTTCCTGTTGGACGTCCTTCCGCGTTTGGACAACCTTGATTTTACAGCGCTTCCGGATGCGGAAAAGCGGATGATGCAGATGTTCTATGTCACCGTCTGGGGCAAGGCTGTGGAGGATTGGAGCAGCGAGGAAGCGTTGGACAATCTCTATGCACTATCGGATAGCACTGTCCTGCTCAACGAGCTTATGGAACTGCTGCGCTATCGCTTTGAGCAGATCGACTTCATTGACGAGCCGGTTGATCTGGGCTTTGACTGTCCTCTGGATCTGCATTGCACCTATACACGCGATCAACTGCTGGTAGCGATGGACTTTATGAAACCGGCAACCGTGCGGGAGGGTGTCAAGTGGCTGCCGGAGAAAAACATCGACGTGTTCTTTGTGACGCTGAACAAGGCGGACAAGGACTACTCGCCAACCACCATGTACAACGATTATTCCATCAATGAGAGCTTGTTCCATTGGCAGAGCCAGAGCACCACGGCGGAGAATTCACCCACCGGCCAGCGCTATATCCACCACAAGGAACGCGGCAGTAAGGTACTGCTGTTTGTCCGTGAGTTTAAGGCGGACCGTATGACCGGCGGCGCGGAGGCGTACACCTATCTGGGCACGGCGAACTACGTGAAGCACGAGGGCAGCAGGCCGATGAATATCACCTGGCAACTGGACCGCCCGATCCCAGCGAAGTTCTTGAAGAAGACAAATAAGTTGGT